>Ga0208695_1001226_pt1 | contig 22129 bp, 16 predicted proteins | sample AD_UKC111_MetaG_FD_184449 | JGI IMG/M metagenome (GOLD analysis project Ga0208695, IMG submission 184449) | Active sludge microbial communities of municipal wastewater-treating anaerobic digesters from Hong Kong - AD_UKC111_MetaG (SPAdes)... | ecosystem: Engineered > Bioreactor > Anaerobic >...
TGATGTTTGTAAAAGAATTAAAAGAAATTTTATTTCAGCCGAGATTGATGAATTTTATTATGAAATGATTTTAAGCAGAATTAAAACTGGAATAATCGAAGACAAATATAAATTATATAATAAAAAATAATTTTATATTATTTTTAATTTAAAATTGGAATTTGAGAATTTGTATTATTTGCTGGAATGAAAATGTCTAATGTCCATTCATCATCATTTTCATTCTCACTTATTGCAACTATCTTTCCGCATTTACTGCATACTATGAATACTAATAAAGATGCTATATCTCTATTTGTTAAATTGTTCAATAAAAAATTTTTATGATCAATATTTAAATCTTCTTCAAATATTTCACAATATTTTTCGATAAATTTAAAAATTGTTTTTTTATTAAAAATTGAAATAAAATCAATTGCTTTTTCAATTTCTTCATTATTTCGCAATTTGAATTCTTTTTGATTAAAATTTTGATTTTCCGAATTCATATATTTTTGTTTTTAAAAATTGTTTTTCAATGAAGTTGGTTCGAAATTTACTATTAAAAACCAATGGTTTATTTCATACACAATTAATTCATAATTATTTAATGGTTTTGTAATTCTAATAATATGCAAATTAGAATTTTCACAATATATTAAACAATAATTTTTTATTAGTTCATTTAAATTTTTTATTATGTTTTTATCATTTATTTTTTTCAATGTTCCCAATTTTGTAAATTTATAAAAAATTTTTTTATCGAAATTTATGAGATAATTTTTTTTCTTTTGTGAGTTACATTTGAAAGGGTTGAACTCATTCAATTTTTGAGATTCTTTTTTCAACGTATAGATATCATGTATGTCATCTTTTGTAAGATTTTTAAAAATGTGCGTTTTCATAATTTTATTTTATATGTATTATATAAATATTTAGAATTTTTTATAATATTATTGAGCAAATTTGTAAACCACATAAATTTTAGAAAGAGCTATATATAATGTCATCATTTAAATCTTCTGTAATTTTTAAATAATCATAATCAATTTTAAATTTCTTTTTAGAATTTTTATATCCTTCATCTCTATTTACTAATGTTTTTAGATAATATTCATTATTTAAATATAGCATAGGGTCTTGAATAATTCCGAATAGACAGTCTACTGTATGTATAAGTCCTGATGATTCTGCGATATGTTCTATTACAACATCATTTTGATTGTATGCTTGTCTATTTAATTGAGAAGCTGTTATTATGCACCAGTTATTTCTCATTGCCATACCTCGAATATCTTCTGATATATTTTTTAATTTATTATACATATCATAGCTATTTGAAGATTTTGCGTCTTTCATTATGCCAATGTAATCTATTATTATAATATCAAATTTAATTTTTTCATATAATTCTATTTCTTTTAGCCAATTTTCTATATCAAATGCTGTTGCGCATGCTGTAGGGAATTCTTTTACAATAAGATTTCCTGGTGTTTTTATAGATTGATTATAAAAATTTTCTAATGATTTTTTTATTTCTTTTTCATCTTGGCATAATGCATCATATTCTTTTACCTTAAGATTTAATAGATTTGATGTTATTCTTCTTATCACTCTATTTTCTGATAGTTCGAGTGTTATATATGCAATGTTATATGATAATTTTATACCTTCTACTGCCATGTTGCATAAGAATAAAGAATTGTGAGATAATATATTATTTGCAAAATATCTATGATCATCGCTATCTATTTCAACATCAAATAAAATATTTTTTTCTTTTAGTTGCTCAATATTTATAATTTTCAATGATCCATCGATACCGCATATGTAATCTCCTATATTTAAATCTTTTGCGTATGTTTCTTTTGGTTCAAATGAATTAAATAATGAATCATCTGTTGTTGATTTTTCTATTTTATATAATATATGATTATCTGCACAATATAATGGGTTTTCGGTGGTTTCAATTTTGTATGTTGTTTCGGGATATGTTATAATGAGTTTTTTTATTTGTTTAAATCCATTATCTGTATAAATATATATTTCATCATTATATATGTCCATATATATACCATTGTCGCATTTTAAAAATTCAATATTTTTATTATTATTTACATATTCAATCATTATTTTAAATAGTAAATCATAGAATGATATTGCGGATATATTATTTTTATATTTTATAGCTATTATCGATGATCCATGCACGCATTTTCCAACCTTGGGTATGCCAGCAAATGCTATTAAATTTTGCGTAGAATATCCGCCGCCTAGCACATTATCTATATAATTATATCCAGACTGTAATTTTTTTTGATGTGTAACAATATGAGATTTAGGGTCAAATAATGATGATCCATTAAAGTTAGAATCAAATACTAATGATGTACCTTTGCTTATATAGGATAATGTTTTTTCTTGTACATCATCTATGTTTTCATTAGTTATTTCAATAGTTTTTAAGTATGATATCATATCGGAAACAGATTTGTTAAGATATACATATTTTATACGAGATTCAACAGTACTTTTTACCCATTCTAAATCATATTCATCTATATTTATATCATAGATAGCATTTAGCATATCAGCATCTAATCCAATATTTTGTTTACCCTGAACAATAATTTTCATTTGATTTAATGTGGGCGGGGTTCTATATTTTTCTCTAAATTTTTTTCTTATCTTAAACGCAATTTCTATTTCTGGTGTTGTAAAAAAACCAGGCTCAATATATTTTTCGTATTCGGGTCTTAAATCTATAAAATGATATGATATCTTATCAATAAGACTGTTATTATCCATAATTATTTATATGTTTAATGGTATTTCAGATTTTGAGATTTTGTGACATAATTTAATTTCAGATTTTACAAATTCTTCATTATACATTTTAATTTTATCAAAATTATGTTCATTATAATATATATTAATATTATCCCAATCTATATTTATTATATTAATATTCATAGATTTTAATGCTAATTCATATGATATCGTATTATTATATGTATATACATTTAATAAATTATATAAATCAATATTTTGGTTTTCCCACGGTTTTTGTTCCCAAAATCTTAATAATTTTGGTATTTCAACATCATACATAATATATTTTTTTACAAAATATTTAAATATAAAATGCGTTAATTTATATCCACATAATTTAATCTTTTTAGAACTATCATTAAAAACTGTTAAAGATTTTGCTGATGGAATAATTATATTATCATATTCAGAATTTGTATTATCTACTAATGTTTTAAATTGTACATCCCAAATCATATTGTTATTAATTAAATTATTTCTCATATATGCAAATGTTACAGATATTATTTTACCAAATTCAGGATAAAATTTAGCATATTTATTATATGATGCGTCTATTGTAAATGAGTTATCATTATATAAAATTATAGATTTTGATTTTATATCTTGATATATTTTTTCCCAATATATTGCTTTTTCTATATCATGATTTTTCAATTCATTAAATGTCTTATATTCTTCATTAACAATAATATTTATAAAAAATATTATAGATAGATCTTCTTTTTGTATCATATTCAATTTTTTATATTATATTTAAAAAGAATATTTTTTAAAAATATAATTAATTTTCATTTGCATACGAATTTTTTGTAATTATATTATATTAAAAACGAAAATTTTTAAAAAATATAATTAATTTTTATTTGCATACGAATTTTTTGTAATTATATATATATTAAAAAAAGAATGGATATTTCTAGTTCAAAACAATTATCTCAATTAATATCTATATCAACAGACATAAAAAATATTTTATCAGATTTAAAAAAAGATAAAGTTTCAGAAGATAAATCTACTAAAAAATCTAAATCGACGCCGTCGCAAAAAATATCAACAGATTCAATATTTTTATCATCTGCTAGTTTGGTTTCTGCAATATCATCAAAGGCATTTACAAAGACAAAGGTAAATTTGTTTTTAACTCTCACAAAATCATTAATGGATATTGCTTCTACTGTAAAAATATCATCAACATTAAAATATACAAATTTTGTATCAGATATAACAAGAACAACATCAGATATATTAAAAATTTTTAATCCTAAAAATATATTTCAATTAGCATTAATACAAAAAATATTATTTGGAACTAAAAACAATATTTTTAAAAAAATTATAACTGGATTGATCGACCCGTTTTCATCTATCAAGACGTCTGATATAACTAAAATAAAAAAAATGGGAGAAAGCATTCAAGCATTAGGAATTGGAATATCTCAAATGACAAAATCATTATTTTTATTAATACCATTAGGATTAGCTTCTCCATTAATATTTCTGGGTGTTTGGACAATAAAATCAGTACTAAATATATTTTCAGATTTAGGTAAAAAATCAAAGGATATTAAAAAGGGTGCAGATGCTATGCACGACATGGGAAAAGCATTAATTGCCGTTTCTGTAGGACTTTCTGTTATGACATTATATATTGCAATAGCTGGGCCAGTTGGCGTAGCAACAACATTATTATTTTTAACAACTATTGTTAGATTATTTTCAATAATGGGTAAATGGATGAAACAAATAAAATCTGGAACAGATTCTCTTATAGATATTGGAAAATCTTTAATATTATTTTCATCAGCATTAGCTATATTATCATTAGCATATTTGTTGATAGGCCCAGTTGGCGTAGCAACAACATTTTTATTTTTAACATCTATTGTTGGATTATTTTCAATAATGGGTAAATGGATGAAACAAATAAAATCTGGAACAGATTCACTTATAGATATAGGAAAATCTTTAATATTATTTTCATCTGCATTAGCTATATTATCATTGGCTATATTACTTTCTGGTCCAACAGTTCTTCTTGCAGGAGTTGGCTTAATAGCATTATATGTTTCTTTATATTTAAGTATTGGCATGATGCAGAAGTATATCAAAAAAGGCGAGCAAGTTCTTACTAAAGATATTGCATTAAGTATAGTTGGATTTACATTGTCTATGATAATTGTGGCTCTTGCAATAAAACAATTTGGTATTGAAAATATAATGATTAGCATTGGATTGGTAACATTAATAGGTGGAATATTTGTTGGATTGGGGGCTTTATCCAAATTAATAAATAAAGGCGAAGAGAGTATAGATAGCATAGGAAAATCATTATTACTATTTTCGTTAGGAATATTATCTATGGCAATAGTTTTAAAAATAACTATGATGATGTTTCGCAATGAAGATCCCAATTATATGCTAATGATTATAGGCGGCATACTTGTTGGAACAGCTCTTGCGTTTGCTACATTGGCGGCATTATCATCAGTCATATCAACAGGAGCAACGTCTTTATTATTAATTGGAGCATCGATTGTTTTATTTTCTGCGTCATTATTATTATTTGAATATTCTATAAAAAAGATTTTACTAGATTTTAATGATGTTTCTCAATTTACAAATTATTCAACAAATTTAATATGGGAATTTGGTAAATCATTTATGCTATTAGGTGCATTATCTCCGTTTATTATACTTGGAAGTGCTTCGTTATTATCAATGTCTGTTCCATTAATTTTATTTTCTACTGCTATTATTATTTTATCTAATGGCTTATCAAACTTAATGAAACCTTTTAAAGATTTAAATAATGCATCTACTCAAATTAATAATTTTATCATTAGCATGGGAATGGCTGTTGCCAATCTTGGAGTCTTGCTGCCATTTATATTATTGGGTTCTGTAAGTGGGTCTATAATGTCTGGAACTTTATTGCTAATATCTGGCGGATTAATGTCATTTGGGAAAACAATGGATTACTTATCTAATAAAGGAATGCTAGAACAAGATACAACTACTAAAAAATCTAAACTTAAAGGATTAGATATTATAGATTATTTATATACTACTATATCTAATATAGGAAATTCTGGAAATATTTTAAAAGTTCTTAAAGGTTCTTTTATAATTAATGTTTTAAATAATTCAATAACAGATATAGCTAAATCATTAAAACATGTTCAAAAATATTTAACTGATATGTCTTCAATAAAAACAAGTATTGAATCATTGTTTGAAGATAAAGGAATATTTTCGGTTTTATTATCGGGATTTGTATCAATAGCAAAGCAAGATAAAAAATCTTATAGAGAAGGTATAAGAACAACTAAAAAAATATCATCAGCATTATCTGAAATTGCTGGAGGAATAGTAGCTTTTGCAAAATTTGAAAAATTTCCTGTTAAAGTACCTGATCCAAAGGACCCTCATAAATTGATACACGATACCGTTAATTTATTTACTGCTACTGACACTATTAAAGAAAAACTCCCTACTTTATTAACGGCTTTATCTGATGTATTTTCTGACATAGGTATTAAAAATGAAAAAAATGATAAATCTGTTAAAAAAGGAATAAAAAGTATAAAAGGATTAGGAGATGTCTTATCTAGTTTGGCTGGTGGTATTGCTGCTTTTGCAAATTTTGAAAAATTTCCTATTCAAGTAGCAAACAATAACGGAGAATTAATATATGATAGAGTAAATATATTTGAGGATATAATTCCAAAAATTAAAACTAATTTAATGGGACCCAACGGGTTATTATATACTTTATCGGATATATTTGGCGAAATTGGTAATCATTCATCTAAAGAAAAAGATTCATCTAAAAAATCTATAGCTAAATCTGCCGGCGTAGATGCTATAACGGGAGTTGCCAATACAACAGATATACCAGAAACAAAAAAATATAAGGCAAAGGATATTAGGCGAGGTATTAGATCATTAACTGGCATGGGAGATGTTTTGTCTAGTATAGCTGGTGGCATTGCAGCTTTTGCAAATTTCAAAGATTTTCCAGTTCAAATAGCAAATGATAAAGGAGAATTAATATATGGACATGCAGATTTAAGTCAAGTGATTCCAGATATTAAAACTGCGCTTATAGGAAATAAATCAAATCCGGGAATTTTATTTGCTTTAACCGATATATTAGTAGAAGCTGGCGAAAAGATTAAAGGTAATAAACGAAATATAAAAAAATCCATAGATGCCTTTAGTAGTGTATCTGATGTGTTTAATAATATAATATCTGGTATTGTAGCATTTGCTGATATAGAAAAAGGAGTTCCTACATTTAATAAGCAAGGATCTATTATAGGATATACTCCAATAGATATTACTAAAATGACTACTCATATAACATCTATTATAACTGCGATTCCAAACATGTTTGCTAATTTAGATAAGACATCATTAAACAAGGCTAATACAAATATGCCTACTTTTTCTTTATTTACAAATGAATTAGAAAAAATGTCAAAGATGTCATCTGATTTAGATAAGTTTGCAGATTCTTTAACAAAATTAGGAACTGCATTTACGGATTTAAATAAAGGATTTTCTACATTTTCATCATCTATACCATCTTTTAGTAAATTTGAAACATCTATTTCTACTCTTGCAGCTAATCAGCAAAAATATGGATTTTCTAAATTTGCAAATTCAATGGGAGATTTGAAAACTAATGTGAATGCATTTGATACTGAAAAATTAAAACTAACAAACTCTATGATGAATTCTATGGCTATTATTTCAAAGGCGCCAGAAGCATTAGCATCAAGGATTACAGATACTCTTGAAACTTCTTTTGAAGAACTTGTAAAGGCTATTAAAGATATATCTGATTCTGTATCAAAAGAAAAACCTAATGAAAGTATTACTATAATGTCTCCTCCTACTGGAACAAAAACTATTGGAACAAAAACAGCAAAAGGAAATAATGAACAAACTGTATCTACATTAATAGTACTAAATCAAATTAAAGAAGAACTGGAACATATATCTGGATATGTAGATGGATTAGAAAATTTTACAGAAGCTATTTATAATAAATTAAAAATAGAAAAATAAATATTTATTAGAATAAATTATTTGTGATATCTATATCTATATTTTTGATAGATAAATCTTTTTTGTTTATTACAGATACAAATCGTTCTAATGGTGTTAAGATAAGTTTATCAAATTGCATATTATAATCAATTTCTGGAGCAAATTCTATGGGAAAGCTTCCTGGTAAAAACGCAAACACATCAACATTTTGATTTTTCTTGACATAATAATATTTTACCTTATCATTTTTTTTGATAAATTCGTATTTATCCTTATATTTAGAATTATATAGCATATGATTATAAATGGCGGCAGCACGAACATGAATGGGACATTTTTTTTCTATTTTTATATCATATTTATCTTCTATAACATATGCATCATATGATGATAATGTCATTGCTAATGAAATATTTTCTATGCTATTTAATCTAAATTCTTTTTTATATTTTAATACAATGTTATTAAATTCATATATATTAAAATTATCAACATTATTTATTATATAGTTAACCATATTATATAATATATTTCTAATATAATCTGAATATGTTGATTTTGCTAGTTCGGTTCCTCTAAAATAAATTTTTTTATTTTTATCATATTTAATATTAGGATCTTCCCATGAAACATGCGAGAAATAGGATTTTTTACCAAAAATTATAATTTTATCTAATATTTTTTCTATTTCAAATTTTTGAAAATTTTTTGTTCCTGTTTTTTGTGCATATGCATTTAATACTTTTTTGTAAAAATCAGATAAAAATACATCATAAAATTTTAATATAAAGTCCGTTGGATCTTTATCCCAGTCTGTTTTTGATATTATCTCATCAAAGCATATAAAGTTTGAATCTGTATCTCCATAAATCACAACTTCATTATTTATTGGTTCAACCTTTGATATTCCCATTTTTTTATGAGTTTTTTTATCATTTGGCCAATATTTTAAAAAATATGAATTTATAGCATTTTTGCAAAATTTCATAGTACTTTGTCCTTGTAATGTGATAGATTCTGCCAAGTCTATATTATAAAAATAAAAGAAATTGGCTCCAAAGATTCCATACATAGAATTAATAAGTAATTTTATACTTTGTTCTTTGTTCTTATATGATTTATATAATGTATTTAATCGTTCTATTTCATTTGAAATATCATTATTTAAATTAGCATATTTAAAATTTTTATTTGAAATATCATTATTTTTTAAATATGATATTTCTTGATAAATTTCTAAGGCAATTTTTTTTGACAATGATCTTTCATTAAAAAAATTTGTAAATACTGTTCTCAATATCGAATCATGTTCATTGTCAAAAACAGTACCATTTACACATTTAATATATCCAGGCTTCATTTCTACATCTTTACCTATATATGTATCTGGTGATATGTTAAACTGGCGAATCGTCGTTGGATATAATGATGAAAAATCAAATATAACTACATTTTTATATAATCCTTTTTGCGGCTTTATTACATATGCTCCTTCATATGATTTTTTTTCAAATGATTTTTTTTCATCATATATTACTATTTTATTTTTTTTATAAAATTCTCTAACCATTATACATTCAGTGATTTTAGTGGTATAAAAAACATCATATATTTCAACTTTTGCTAAATGATTTATCAGCAAATATATATCTATAACATGGATTTTTTCATTTATTAGATATATTAATATAGAATCAATTGAATTATAAAACATAAAATATACTGGATCATCATTATATAAATTTTTTAGACTTCCAGCATATTTTACCTTTCCAGATCCTATGCATTGCTTTGCAGCTGTCTCTAATTTATAATTTTCTTTTAGGTCAATTGTTTTATCATATTTTATATACAATTGCATATAGTCTACAACAATTTTATGCATTGGAAAATTATTAATTGTAACAGTTTTATTAGATATTGATGATATTCTATAATCTATATTTAATTTTTTGCATCTATTTATTATGTATTTCCAATCAAAATCTGTAAAATACCATCCAGTTAAAAATGGAATATTTCTAACATAAGACCCTAAAAAAGTAGTTATCATATTTATCTCATCATCAAAATAAAGATATTCTGTTTGTATAGATAAATTATATTTAGAAATATATTCATTTATTAATTTATTTATTTTATCTATTTCAAATTGCTTTAATGGTTTAAGTCCAAAAATATATAAAATTTTTGTTTTTGAATCAAATAATGTTATGGATAATATTTGTCCGTTTGCTACTGCTGGATCTGGAAATCCATCTATAATCTCAACTTCTATATCACAATACCAAATGTTGGGTTCATTATACTCATATATTTCTTCAATATCATTATCATCCATAGATGATAGTAATTCAATCACACGATATTTATCTAAATATTTTGTTGGAACTTTTTTAATATTTTTTCCGTCCCATGTTTTATATTTATTATTACCGCGTTCATTATCATTACACAATACCCATTTAAAATATTCATTTCTAGGAATTTGAATATTTTTTATACTAACAGTTCCTTCTTTGTTTACATATGATATTTTTAATATACCATTATTCTGTTCTATAGTGATCATTTTTTTTATATTATATATTTTTTTATAATTTTTATAATTATATTTTTTGAAATTTAAAAATATTAAAAAAAATAATTTTTTATATAATATAAAAATAAAAAATAATCAGGTGATTATAAATTAGAAAATGGTAAATGGAAATGGTATCCATTATAAAAAATAAATCATTTTATTTTTGTTTATACCAAAATTTATAACAAAATGGAAATAAAGATTATTTATTTTTGAGAGTAATACAATAAAAATATTTTATATATATATTTTTATGAGAAAAAGTAAATATTTAATTATTCCGCCATTTAGCATATCTATATTAGATTCAAATAAAGAATTGACTCCATTCAATAAAGATTTAACTTTTTTAGATTTATGTAGATATATAAATCTAAAGGTATTACCATCTAATTTTTTGAAAAATTATGATAATGTAAAATATTTATTTTTACCAAACTCTATATATTTAATATCACCGAATGCTTTAAGCAATAAAAAATTAATATATGTAAATTTTGTTTCATTAAAAAATATTGTTTCTATAGAGAAATGCGCATTTTTTAATAATTATATTAAATATTTAAATTTATCATATTCAAAAAAATTAAAATTTATAGATGATGAGGCATTTTCTTTTAATAATATATATAGGATGCATCTTCCCGATAATATATCTTTGATAGCAAATGAATGTTTTAGAAATAATAAATTAAAAAAGATAGATTTATCTAATATAAAATCTCCTTTGACATTTTTTTCTAGTGTATTTGTATATAATCAAATAGAAGATATTATATTTAGTTCAAGCATAGTAGAGTTAGGATCATCATCATTCGAAAATAATAATCTTGTTAATCTTGATTTGTCTAAATTAACTAATATAATATCAATTCCGTATAGATGCTTTTGCAATAATCATATTGAAACTGTTATCTTACCAAATAACATTTCTAAAATAGAATCATTTGCGTTTTCTCATAATGATATTAAATCACTATATATGAAAAATCTGCTAAAATTAAACAAAATAGGATCAAATGCATTCTTATCAAATAATAACTTATCATATATCGAAATAAATCAAAATGTGAATATTTTTGAAACATTTAACGTAGATAGATGGGGAACATTTGTAAGATATTATCAAATGATTTTAAATAAAGGCGGTACATATGTTTTTAGCAATGGTATGTGGAATTTTTATAAAACTTTTTAAATAAAAAATATATATACTAAAAAAAAGAAAGATGGAAACTTTTAAAGATTATAGAGAAAAAAAATCATCTATAAATTTTGATGATGAAAAATATGAATATATCTCTGAAGAAGAGAAAAAACGTATACAAGATTTTTTAAATGAGTATGGCGATTTAAAAATATCTGAATTGGATGAACGTCTATTAGGACAAATTGTTGGAGGAACCATTGGCTTTATTGTTGGGCCATCCATAGGAAAGGTCATTGCAAACGCATTAGGAGTTGAAAAAGGTATCATATATGATACATTGACTTCTAGATTGGTATCAACAGCATTAGGCTCCGCAATAACAAAATATATTAAAGGATCAAACAAATGAGATATGAAAAAAAGTAAATATCTAATATTAAATAGTTTTTATTTTGATTTTAACGATGAATTAACAGAAATTTTAAAAGTTAAAAAATCATTTAAAAATCAGAATATGCTAGATTTATTTAAATTTGATAAAATAAAAATTATAAAAGAAAATCAATTTCAATTTGAATTATTAAATTTTATATATTTACCGCAAAACATAAAAATAATAGAAGAATCTGCGTTTGGCGATAATGAAATAAAAATATTAGATTTATCTCCATATATGTCTTTAAAAATTATTAAAAAATTTTCATTTGAAGGAAATAAAATAAAAGAACTAAAATTGCCGCAAAACATAGAAATAATTGAAGAAATTTCATTTGCTTCAGATACTAAAATATATTCGATAGATTTATCTCAATGTAAAAATTTAAAAAATATAAATAATGCATTTAAAAATATTGAATTAAATATATTGAAAATATCACCATATATTGAAACAATAAATGAGTATGCTTTTTCTCTGAATCAAATTGAAATATTAGATTTGTCTCAATGTGAAAAATTGAAAACTATTGATGATCACGCATTTTGGCATGATCAAATAAAAGAATTAAAATTACCCAAAAATATAGAAAAAATAAATATTTCTGCTTTTTTAGATAATGAAATAAAAGAATTAGATTTATCACAATGTATAAATTTAAAATATATTGGGGGTGCTTCATTTGAAGCAAATAAAATAAAAAAATTATATTTACCGCAAAATATAGAGGCAATATATCCAGAGGCATTTTTAGGTAATGAAATTGAAGTACTAGATTTATCCAATTGCACAAATTTAAAACATATTTATAGACATGCATTTACAAGCAATCCATTAAAGGAAATAAAAATATTAAGTGATGTAATTTTAGAAGTTTTATTAAGTACCAATCCAGATCATTATAAAGATGATATATGGAATAATTTTAGCTATGAATATGAACATGATCGCAAGGCAGGAACTTATAAATTTGAAGACGGATGGTGGAAATGGTATCCACTATAAAAAAATAAATTAATATTTTTTTTTATTAAACAATATATTTTTTCAATACATTTATATCGTTATTTTCTTTTAATTTTTTTATTGCATTATTATGAATTTGTATTATTCTCATTTTGCTTAAATTCATATTAAAAGCAATTTCTTCAAACGTTTTAGGATAATTTTTATTTAGACCATAGTAATCTATTATTACTTTTTTTTCTTTTTGAGATAAAATATCAAGAAAATTGTTTATTTTTATATCTAATGACTCTATATCAAGATTATTATCTGTTGACTTGTTTATGCTTTTTGAAATTATATTTGTAATATTATTATATTTATCATTGATATTGTCATTCTCATTCTCATTCTCATCTATGCTTGATATTTTATTATAAAATAAATTATTCAACTCTATTATTGTATTTTCAGATATATTTAACTTTTCTGATAGTTCTTTTATAGATGGATTTCTTTCTAATAATTGTTCTAATAAATAATATTCTTTTTTTATTTTATTATATAAGTGAATTTTATTGCTAGGTATTTTAATCAATCTACTATTTTTTTCTATTGATAGTAAAATAGATTGTCGTATCCACCATATTGCATATGAAATGAATTTAAATCCTTTTGTTTCATCAAAATAATCAATTGCTTTCATTAATCCTATGTTGCCTTCACTTATTAAATCTGTTAGTTCAACTCCCATGTTTGAATATTGCTTTGCAACAGATACGACAAATCTTAAATTCTTTTTTATTAGTGTTTCTTTTGCAACCACATCACCAGCCTTAGCAGATTTGATTAATTCTAATTCTTCTTCTTGTGTTAATGGATTTTCTTTTGCGATATCTTTTAAATATAAATCTAATATTTCCGAATCTCTGATTGTTAATTTTTTTTCAATAACTAATGTTTTTAGTCTCATAATTTTTTATATTATATAAATATTTAGAAATTTTTATAAAAATATAAAATCAAAAAAATAGAATTAAAATATGTAATAAAAAAAATATTTTTTATATATAATATAAAAATAAAATAAAAAAATGAAAGATACAGTATTTCAAAAATTATCATTAGCATTATTAATTCTGATATTGATAATGACAACATGTTCTAGAATATCTACTAATAAAAAGTTATCAAAAATATCAAAATCTATAGAGCAGATATCAACTAAGGATGATATTAAAAATTTAGAAACTATATTATCATTATCTATTGAAACAGAAGGATTAAAGTCAGAGCATAGAATGATACAATCTACAGATAGAAGAATTCTAGACGTAAATAGACAAAATGAAATTGAAAAAGAAATTAAAAAATTAGATTCATTAAAAAATCAAATTACCAAATCATATTAGATTATTTTCTATGCAATATCTTAATAGCATTATTGAATCTACAATTCCATCATAGACATTATTTCTAACATAGCATTTTTTTAGTAAATCTATTCCATAGATATCGACCAAGCATTTCATTGTTTTTATTTTTTGCAATTTGAATGATGTGATTTTATTCATTGGGATTTCTAAATAATTTGATAATATTTCTAAATTTTTTGGCGGTATTTTATAAAATGTACAAAATGATTTTATTTTTTTTATATTTATATCATATTTATCACAATATTCTAAATATATGGTATCATCATTTAGCATACTTATATCTTCAACTTCTAAATCATGCCCTTTGTAAAAATAATATTCCCACGTCTTTGGAAGTATCTCAATCAATTTTATATTTTTGTATATACTATATGATGTAATATACCCTATTTGCTTTCCCAAAGAAAACATTGTTGATTTAGAAACTCCATATATATTTGATATTTTTTCGATAACAATTAATTTAATATTATACTTATTTAAAATAGAATATAATTCTTTAACATCTAATACATTATGACCTTGTTCGGAGACAATTGGCATTTCATATAATGCTATAAACTCTTTTTTATTTATATCGTATATAGAAATTCCACCCTTTAAACCTATATCAATTCCTACTGCTATATTATTTTCTACCATTTTTTTTTATTATATATATATTAAAAAATTATTTTTTTTTATTTTACTTTGTGTTGTCAAACTAAAATAAGGAATTTTATATTTTACTTTACGTTACAAAAATAAAATAAGGAAATTTATATTTTACTTTTATCATTAAAAGTAAAATAAGGAATTATAAAAGCATATTGCACAACAAAAATGTTTTAATAATATTATATTTTTTACAAAAACATTATTTTTTTATATAATATAAAAATAAAAATATGATATTCAAGCAAACAGATATTGATTTAAAAAATGTAAATTGTGTTGTGCAAGAATCAGATATTGAAAAATTCAAAATTAATATTTTAAACTTATTTAAAAATACAATTGAAAATTCAAATGCTGACGAAAAACAATATGTATCATGGATTAGTAATTTTTTTACAAATATTCTTGGAAATAATTATAAGATATCATCTACTTTAAAACCTAAATGTGATTTAGTAATTGAAGATGATTATAATAAATATATCATCTTTGAAATTAAAACTCAGAGATCAAATGAAATGATAAAAGATAATAATTTTAATGTAAAATCATTGCATGAGGTTATTTGGTATTTTATGAATGAAATTTATAATAAAAACAATGATATTAAATGGCTAATTGTAACCGATGTTTCAAATTGGTATTTTTTTGATGCACAAAAAATGTATAAAATATTTTGTAAAGATAATGAATTTAAAAAAAATATAGCAGATTATATAAATAGAAATAAAACAAATAATAATACAATTAATGTATATAAATGTATAGAAAAATATATAAATGATAACAATGATATAGTTGAATATTCGTATATTTGTATTGGTGATATTGAAACTATTAAAGATGATGATATAAAATTGTTATATAATATATTTTCTGAAAATTTTTTATTAAAGAAAAGTAATAATATTCAATCTGCATCTCTCAATAAAAATTTTTATAAGGAACTTTTATATATTTTGGGATTACAAGAATCAAAAATTAATAATAGAGTATTAATACAAAAAAATTCGGGTGATGATTTCAATGGATCTATAATAGAGAATATTATTTTACGTTTAAAAACTGAAAAAAATATAACGGATGAAAATGAACTTTTTAATATATCATTAGAATTATGCATAATATGGTTAAATAGAATTCTTTTTTTGAAATTATTAGAAGGTCAATTACTAAAATTTAATAATAATGATAACAAATATGCATTCTTAAATAGTTCAAAAATAAAAGATTTTGATAATTTATATGAACTATTTTTTAATGTATTAGCAAAAGATATAAATGAACGTGAGGAAAAATATAGGAAAAAATATGAAAACGTCCCATATTTAAATAGTTCTCTTTTTGAACAAACAGAATTAGAACAAAATTATATATCTATTAATGAATTGTCTAATGATAATGAAATGAAATTATATAAAAATTCTATATTAAAAATACAAAATGAATATAATAAAAATAATAGTAAGATAAATACATTAAATTATTTATTAATGTTTTTGGATTCATATGATTTTTCTAGTGATATTAATAAAAAAATACAAAATAATAATCGAGATATTATAAATGCTTCTGTTTTAGGATTAATATTTGAAAAAATCAATGGATATAAAGATGGTTCATATTATACACCAGAATATATAACAACATATATGTGCGAAGAATCTATAAGGCAAGCTATTGCGCAAAAATTCATTGATGAAGAAAAAAAAGATTTTAAAAATTTTGATGAGGTTAAAAATTATTGTATTAATGCATATAAACAGGATGATTTAATAAAATTTAATAATTATATAAATTCATTAAAAATATGTGATCCTGCTGTGGGATCTGGTCATTTTCTTGTATCATCATTGAATGCTATATTATCATTAAAAAGTGAACTGAATATACTAGCAGATGAAAAAGGTAATAGAATACCAAATTTAAAAATAAATATAGAAAACAACGAACTTAATATAATATATAATAATGAACATTATGAATATGATAAAAATAATGAAGATAACAGAAATATACAAGAATTTTTATTTAATGAAAAAAAACATATCATAGAAAATTGCCTTTTTGGAGTGGATATCAATTCTAAATCTGTGCAAATAACTAGGTTGAGATTATGGATAGAATTATTAAAAAATGCTTATTACAAATCTCCCGATTATATAGAATTAGAAACATTACCAAATATTGATATTAATATCAAATGCGGCAACTCACTTATTAGTAAGTTTAATTTAGATGATAATAAAAATAATAGCCAAATAAAAGATTTGATAAAAGAATATAAAGCAAAAGTTAATGAATATAAAAATTGCTCTCATAAAAAAATAAAAAATGAAATAAAAAAAGAAATAGAATCAATAAAAAATGAAATATCTTTATATGCTAATACCAATATTAATGAACTTACTGAAATTAAAAATAAACAAAAAGAATTAAAATTACAAGCAAATCAGCTTTCTATAAATTTTGATGAAGATTCAATAAATGAAAATAAAAACAATATAATTAGACTAGAATTTGAATTAAAAAAGTTACAAGATGACTTTGATAAGAAATATAAAGATATATATGACAATTCATTTGAGTGGCGATATGAATTTCCAGAAATATTAGATGATGATGGAAACTATATAGGATTTGATGTATTAATAAGCAATCCTCCATATATACAATTACAATTAGCTTATAATGACACAATGAAATATGCTGATCTATATAAAATTATGAATTATGAGACTTTTGACCGCACAGTAGATATTTATTGTCTTTTTTATGAAAGAGGAATACAAATAGCAAAAGATAATGGTATACTATGCTATATTAGTTCTAATAAATGGATGCGCGCAGGCTATGGCGAGAAATTGAGAAATTTCTTTCTCAAATACAACCCACTTTTGCTATTAGATCTAGGGCCAGGTATTTTTGAGAGTGCTACAGTAGATACCTGTATAATGATGTTGCAAAAATCAAAAATTAAAGATAAATATTCTCTCCGAGCTGTTACAATCACTAAAGAAAAAAATCTACCATTAGATATAGGCGATCAGGTAAAAGAAAATGCCGTTACCTTGCATAAGCTCACAAAAGATGCGTGGTTCATAGGTAACGAAGCAGGGCAAAATCTAAAAGAAAAAATCGAGCATATAGGTAAACCTCTCAAAGATTGGGACGTAAAAATCTATCGTGGTGTATTAACTGGTCTCAACGAAGCTTTTATCATAGATGATACAAAACGTCAGGAGATTTTAGATGATTGCAAAGATGAGGATGAGCGTCGCCGCACCGAAGCTATCATCAAACCTATACTGCGTGGACGCGATATCAAAAGATATTATTATGAATGGGCTGGGCTATGGGTGATTGGAACATTTCCAGCTCTACATCTTGATATTGATGATTATCCAGCAATTAAAAAATATTTATTAAATCATTTTGATATAAGACAGTTAGAACAATCAGGCAAAAAATACCCCGAATTAGGTTTCAATGCAAGAAAAAAAACAGGAAATAAATGGTTCGAAACTCAAGATCAAATTGCCTACTACCCTGAGTTTGAGAAGGAGAAGGTGGTGTATGGACAATTTCAAGATTATGCAGAGTATGCTCTTGCTGGTAAAGGTATATTTTTATCTAGTAATGAATATATGATAGGTGGCAATTACAATAAAAAATATTTTTTAGCAGTTTTAAATTCTAAATTAATTCAATGGTATTTGCGTAATATTACAGGTGTTATGGGAGAAAAATTAAAAATCGGACAAAAATCTAATTTTATTAAAATTCCAATACCAGTTATTGATTCATCTAATCAGCTCACTGTTTCACAAATCGAATCACTTGTAGATAAAATCCTCGACGCCAAAAAAACAAATCACGCAGCAGATACCGCCGCATGGGAAAAAGAAATAGATAAATTGGTATACCAATTATATAAATTAGAGCCAGAAGAGATAGAGATAATAGAAAGCGTAAGTGACGTAAATATTTGTGAAATGTTGCCATTAAATTGAAAGGAGATACACTTAATGGATAATAAAATCTTGAAGCAAAAAGGTGAAATAATGATTGACAGAGCAGAAAGTCAATTTTGGGCTTATGATGAGGATATTAAAGACTCTAAAAAAGATTTAGTGCTATTAGATAATGTCCAATTTATTTATGAACTATCTTTGGCAGAATTGGAATTAAAAGCTTTAGGGGCTGATTTTAATGTAACGAATGGATTAAGGGAGTTTAAAATATTAAACAAATCGGAAGAATTAAAAGAGTTGATAAAGAAAAGAGCTTCTTATTTTAGAACTGTAAATGGGGAGTATACTGATTACTTTAATATAATCCAAAAAAATCAAACTCGTTCTGTAAATCAATATTTAACTCATTGGATATACCCATATAAGGGGAAATTTCACCCACAAATGATAAGGGCATTACTGAATATAATTGGCTTAAAAGAAGGTGACATTGTCTTTGAGCCTTTTTCAGGAAGTGGAACAACAGCACTTGAAGCTCAGTTATTGGGAATAAATTTTATAGGAATAGATATTTCTCCACTTTGTGTTATGCAAGGAAGAGTAAAAACAGAATCTATTTATGTTTTGGATGAAATTCTAAAAATAAAAGACGAGGTAATTCTTAAACTTGATAGTAATTTGTTTTCTACTGAAACAAATTACTATGAAATGATAGAAAAACTTAGTTCTGATGAAAGAGTAAGAAATTTCTATAACATGGCAAGACTTTTAGCAGTAAGCGACAATTCAAGAAGAAAAAGAGACTTTAAAAGCTCTTTTATTAAAAATCTGCATTTAATGATTTCCTCGGTAAAAGACTATATAGAAATACAAAAAAAACTGGCTTTAAACTTAGGAGTTGTAAAAACTGAAATTGGAGATTCGAGAGATGTAAAATTATCTGATAACTCTATTGATGGGATAATTACATCGCCACCATATTCAATTGCTCTTGATTATGTTAAAAATGATACTCATTCATTCAAAGATTTAGGATATGATGTAATAAAAATGAGAAATGATTTCATCGGAGTCAGAGGAAATGGCAAAAATATAGTGGAACTTTATAATGAAGATATGAAAAAATCGTATAGCGAGATGTATAGAATACTTAAGCCCAATAAGTATGCTGTTATAGTTATAGGAAACGCGACTTATCAAGGGAAAGAAATTAAAACGGTGGAATTTACAATTGAATATATGGAAAGTCTTGGATTTAAATTGGTTAAAAACATAAACAAAATAATTTTCGGTCTTTATAATGTAATGAAAAAAGAAAATATATTAATCTTTCAAAAGGAAAAATAGATATGTCTAACAACGAATACACTAAAAGACTTGAGAATGTCATAAAACAGATGCTTCAACCTTTAAAAGATATTCCTTTCAATCTTGTTATAGAATCGATGACAGGTAAAAAAGTCATTTCTTTTGATTTCGCAAAATCAGATCATCAAAAGATATTGAGTTTATTAAAGCAAGCTGCATTAAACGCAGGTAAAGAGATAAATAAAACAGGAATCTTAAGATCAAGACCAAATGAAGTAGGAAATGATATAGAACCATACGTTAGAAATGCCTTAAATTTGTTGGATATAAATGCAGATATTCCGATAGGGCCAAGTGGACATAAAAAATCCACAGGATACCCTGATATACTATTCTGGTTTAATGAGAATCCTTATTATCTAGAATGCAAAACATATAATATAAAAAATATTAAGACAACTCAGAGAAGTTTTTATCTTTCACCCTCCGATGAATTTAAAGTTATTTATGATGCTCCACATTTTATCATTTCTTTCGAGATCTATGTTGCTGGAGAGCAAGGAAATAAGCATATTTACAAGTGCAAACACTATAAAATATTATCAATAGAGTCATTATCTCTGGATATAAAATATGAGTTCAACTCTGATAATAAGAGAATGTATTCAGGCAAAGATGGAACAATTATCCTAGCAGAAGGAGAAATTGAATAATTTATGTGGGGATACTTCATATGATGCAATACAAAAAGTTTCATGCTTTTCAGCACTCAACCAAATTGGCGAGAAAAGATTCAATTTTGTTCTAATTTGGTTATTTTTTCGTAAGTTTGATAGGTGATAAATTTGCACTAAAATTAATTTGAGAGTGTTAACATTAGATAGAATTTTATTATATTTGCAAAAAATAATAAAATTATGGAAGTTAAATGTAAAAATTGTGGTAGTACAAATTATATGAAAAATGGTAAAATTAGAGAAAAGCAAAGGTATAAGTGCAAAGAATGTGGATATAATTTTGTTATAGGGGATGAGAGAGAGAAAGTCAAACCTGAGGGGAAAGCTTTAGCAATATTACTGTATTCAACAGGTAAGGCAAGTTATGGATTTATAGCTAAATTATTTAATGTAAGTAGGACAGCAGTATTAAAATGGATAAGGAATATAGGAGGTAAGATACCTGAACCTCAAATAGATGGAGAAATAAAAGAAATACAAATAGATGAGATGTGGCATTTTATAGTAAAAAAAACCAAAAAATATGGATATGGAGAGCCTTGGATTGTGTTCGAGGTAAAACCATCGGATGGTATATTGGCAATCGTTCTGCTAAAACGTTCAAAGAATTCTATGAAAGATTCAAAGATTTAGACGTCATTTTTTATACAGATGATTGGGATGTGTATAGTAAGATTATACCATCATATAAACATATCATTGGTAAAAAATATACAATAGAAATTGAGCAAAATAATTCTAATGTTAGACACTTTCTGGGACGTATGACTCGAAGAACAAAAGTTGTAACAAAATCCATTGAAATGCTAGATATTACATTAAAATTATGTTGGTATATAAATGAACAAAATGGTTTTAAATATTTTCAAAATATATTTTTATCTATCTTTAGATAACACTCTCAATATTTGAAATAAATTTGTAAAAATTATATTTTTATGTCATCTAGTCCTAACGGTTTTATTCCTTCACATTGGGTTATTAAAATATACAATTGTGGTTGCTCTTTGAATTACATTTAGCTACAAAC
>Ga0208695_1001229_pt1 | contig 22075 bp, 23 predicted proteins | sample AD_UKC111_MetaG_FD_184449 | JGI IMG/M metagenome (GOLD analysis project Ga0208695, IMG submission 184449) | Active sludge microbial communities of municipal wastewater-treating anaerobic digesters from Hong Kong - AD_UKC111_MetaG (SPAdes)... | ecosystem: Engineered > Bioreactor > Anaerobic >...
CAGCCTTCCTGCTGCCTGAGCTGCCGACGTGCCGCCCATGTATACCGTAAATACAAGCGTGGTCATCATTCCGATGATACCCCAGATTATAGATTTATAAAAAACACCGTTCGGAATTTTCCATTCACCCCTGAGAACTCTTATGCCGAGCAAATCTCCCATAGTTGCCAGTATGGCAAACTTGATGAATCCCATTAAGTAAGGATGGGCGTCTGTAGCAGCCATAAATGCCGACCGGGTAGCCGGAACTGCCAGAACCAATATCCATACTAACAAAGCAATGCCCCATAAAATACTGCCTTTTTTCACTCTTATACCCTCCTGCAAAACACGACTGAATTCATAATAACATATTTCTCCGCTTAAGCTCAATATCAGAAACAGCTTCTATACTATTTCCTTTTCAGAGCTTTTTCTTATGGAAGTGCCGGCATGTTTAGTAATCCAGACATACAAAAAACCAAATAAAAATGAAGTAAGTACCCTGCTCACCAGCACTATTATCCCGTTTGCACCCACTGCTGTAAAGATGATGGTCTCTTCAAGAACAGCATGACACATACCAATAAATATAAACATAGTATTTATTTGTTTCCTTGTCATTTCAACTTCTTTTTTCATCTGAATTATAACTCCCGAACCGAAAACCAGTCCGACAGAGTATGCCACTATCATCCCAAAAGCAGCTTCTCCGGGAAGCCCTATAAGCTCCGAAACCTTTCTCAGCTTTGCAGACAGCTTCTCCATCCATCCTATTTCCTTGAGGTATTCAATGCCGATAAGCAAAGGAACTATTATTATCGTCATCTTTAGTATTGTTGAAAAGCTAACTTCAAATGTCTCCATAAAAACTCCAGCCCAATTCATCTTCTATACCCCCGGGATTAATATATTCAATATAAAGCATACCAGTATTGCAGCAATAAACCTTAATCCGATAATCATGAACCCGTTTCCGCCTGCCTTGCTTATCACCGCCGACTCTAATATGAATGAATGGAATATGGCAACAAAGGTGCTTACAATAGTTATCTGCTTTACCGTAATGTCCACGACAGCCATAGCCGCAATTGCACTATATATTGTTATCTGCCCCATCATAATAATCAGTGCTCCTTTTCCCGGCAAGCCTATATAGTTCATATACGGTTCAAAAAAGTCCGCAATCCTGACAAGCCATCCCGAATGCTCCAATACCTTCAGAATAAAAACTGCCGGAATAATGTATTTTATAAGATCCAGAATAACCTTAAAGGCATTATTAATTCCACGCGTAACAGTTTGTTTTATAACCATAATACACTTCCTTCAAATAATAATTCCGTATCCAAATCTAAGCAGTACATGTATAATACATCTCAAAATTATGATACTATAAGTCAATATAGCATTTTACTTACCATTTATCAATGCATCAGAATATTTTTTATAATAAGAAGTGCCAGTAAAAACTGGCACCTGCACAATTCTATTCTTTTGCTTTCAGATGATCCGGCAACGGCGGAGCATATGCCCATACAATTTTAAACGGCTCGTCTCCGACATTTATTATTTCGTGTTCAACTCCCAGAGGTGAAAACAAAGCGGTTCCCGGAGTCAGCTCATATTCTTCCCCTCCGCAAATAAGCTTCCCTTTACCCTGAATAACAAACATTGCTTCTTCTGAATCCTTATGGGTATGCAGGGGTATCTTGCTTCCAACCTCGGTTACATTTGTTCCCATGGAAATCTTTGTTGCACCAACAGAATGCTCACTGATTAATAACTTCGATACTCTGTCAGGTATCCTCCTGACGCCTTCTACTTCGCTTTCTCTTACGATAACCTTTGCCATTTTGATTCAGCTCCCCTAATTTTTTTGTGATACTTCTTTAAGCTTCGACTTCACCTTTGCTCTCTACGGTATCGGATTCAAACTTCTTTAAGGTTTTGGACTGGAATACAAATGAGCCAATAACCAAAACAAGTATGATCAAATTGATAGGCCTGGTCACAAAGGAAGTCATAAGGCTGCCCATTGAACCTGTATTAATAAGGGCCTGCCTGAAGTTTGTCTCTATCATGGGCCCCAGTATTATTGCCAGGACAATTGGCCCTGTGGGATATCCCGCCCGTTCGAACACATAGCCCAGTACTCCGAATGCCAGCATAAATAATACATCATTTATACTGTTCTGTATGGCGTAAGAGCCGATAATGCACAGCATGCTGATTATCGGAACCATTAGCCATTTAGGAAGCTTGAGCATTTTCAGCATCAGGTTGCTGCCGAATATACCGAAAATATATGACAGTATTGATCCTATTATAAGAAAAACCACTATTAGATAAAAGTATTTGATTTCCCTCATCATAAAAGTCGGCCCCGGCATCAGGCCGTGCATATAAAAGGAACCGAGAATAACTGCGGTTACGGAGTCCCCGGGTATCCCAAGTGTCAGCATTGTGGTTATTGCTCCTCCTATAGCAGAGTCATTTGCTATCTCCGGAGCTGCAACCCCTTCATATGCACCTTCTCCGAAGGGCCTGCTGGGTTTCTTTACCAGCTGCTTGGTAAACCCGTAGGAAACCAAGGATCCTATATCTCCTCCCGTTCCGGGAAGCAAGCCTATGATCCATCCGATTGGTGCCGACCAAGTCATGCACGGGAAAACTTTCTTGATAATTGCCGGTTTTGGGAAAAGGTCTTTTATCTTATAGCGGGTATTACCCACATCAAAGCTGCTGGTACTCTTAAGCTGCACAAAAACCTCCTTCATCCCGAACAACCCTATCATAGCTACTATATAATTCACTCCTCCGCTAAGGAGCTTTGATCCAAGAGTGAACCTCATCAGCCCCGTTATGGGATCCATACCTATCATACCTATAAAAAGCCCTATGCCAGCGCTGATAAGCCCCTTGCTCATATTCCCCCTGCTCAAGACGGCAACCAGAGTAATTCCCCACAATGTAATAAGGAAATACTCTTGGGAGCCAAATTTCAAGGCAATTTCTCCCAATAAGGGCCCCACAAGCACCAGAACAATTATGCCGAAAATTCCGCCGATAAAGCTTACAAACATTGAAATGCCAAGGGCATTGTCAGCCTCACCCTTCAGTTTGAGGGGATAGCCGTCAAAAACCGTTGCCACTGCTGCGGCAGTACCCGGAATATTCAACGCAATGGCTGAAATGGATCCGCCCATTACTCCTCCTGTAAAAGCACCTATAATAAACGCAAGTGCGCTTACCATATCCCAGCCGAAGGTAAGGGAAACAACCAGGACTGCTGTCATTGTAACGGTAAGGCCCGGGAGGGCGCCCATTATCAATCCGATTATTACACCTGCAAATATATAAAGCAGCAGCATCATATCCATTTTTCCCGCCTCCTTTCTATGGCAGCATAACGTTGAATATGCCATGAAATACATAATACAGTACCGGTACGGTAGCAGCAGCTGCTCCAAATGCTTTTCCTGCCTTAATCATAATTTTCTCGCTATTGCTGTTCAGCATCAGCATGGCAATTGCCATAAATACTATTGAACCAACTGTAAAACGCAGATAACGCACTGTAATTATATACAGGTATACACCCAACACATAAAGCAACACCGACTTAATTTCCCTGAACATCTCCTTTGAAGCATCCTCTGTAGGATGCAAATCCGCGGTTTTGCTTGAAGCCCTGAAAGCCATGAATTCCTTATAAGCAGTAATTATAAAGCATGTAAAAATCATTAAGGCTACAAGAAATGCGAATATCAATGGCGAATCTATGGCAAACAGATTAATCTTCTCCGAAATCAGGAGAGCAGTTATATTTATAAACATAAAAGTGAATATGAAAATAACGAACGCCCTGGCAGTCCAGTTCAGAATGCTTTCAATTCTCATAATGTCACCTCCCTTGATTAATCGTCACACTCATAAATAGCACCCTGAGGGCAGATATTCATACATGAATAGCATTCAATGCATATATCAGCATCGATATCAGCTTTTCCGCTCTCCTCATCCAAGCAGGCTGCCCCTACCGGACAGGTGGAGGCACATACGCCGTCGCCATTGCACTTTTCTTTGTCTACTTTAAGCATCCATCATCATCCTTGCTTTTATTTATTTCAGCAGCCTTCCCCATTTGGGAAGGCTGCTGCTGATACATTTTCTAATTGCCTGGTTTTGCGATTCCAAAATCAGCCGGCGAGTTCTTTGCAGCTCCTGTTTCATAGAGCAGCCAGGCGGATTTTGATGTCCACTTCTCAAGGTATTTAATTGCATCTTCGCCGCTGTAGTCAATCTGTACCAGATAAAGCTTTTTGCAGTATTCATCCCATCTGCTGTCTTTCATCGCCTCTGACATCTTTTCATCAAGAATCTTGACTATTTCCGGTTCTACACCCTTTGGCGCAAATAATCCAAAATACGGGCCATAAGGCAAATGGGCGCTGAGTTCTGAGTAAAGGCTTCCTATTGCAGGTATGTCAAGTCCTTCAATAGGCTCATTCGTAAATGATGCCAGTATATTTAGCTTGCCGCCCTTGTAGTTTTCTACCATGGATTGCACCATTTCTATTGTGGCGTCAACCTGGCTGCCCATTACGGCAGTTACTGCAGGCCCGCCTCCCTGGAAAGGCACAAAAGTAAATTTGCAGCCCAACTCCTTTTCAAGCAGCAGGCCTGATATATGAGGAACTGTCCCGGGTCCTGCCGTTCCTATCCTCAGTTCTCCCGGATGGTCCTTCGCATATTTAATAAAATCCTCTGCCTTTGTGAATTTGGAATCCGGCGGTACTGCAAGCACGGGGATTGCCTCGCTGCACAGCTTAACAGGGATGAAATCCCTTGTAGGTGAAAGATCCATGGTGCCCATGGTCTGCCATATGGACATTATTTCCGAACCAAAGAACAATGTATATCCATCCTTGGGCTGACTCAAAACATTTGATGCCGCAGTAGCGCTTGCCGCTCCCGGAGTGTTTGTAATGCCTATGCCGACTCCCAGCTTCTCCTGCAGGATGGGTATTATACCCCTCGCAATAACATCAGTAGGCCCGCCGGGGTTAAACCCCACTACCATGTTTATTGGAGTTTTCGGGTACTCGACAGCCGGTTTTTCCGGTTCCGCTGCCTGTGCCGGCTCCGGTGCCGAACTTGTCTCGGCAGGTTTGCTGCATCCTGCCATGCTGAAGGATACCAACAGCATTAACGCAATTATCAGACACACTAAATTGAACCTTCTCATTACTTAAACCCCCCTATTTTAATATTTAATCCTGGTTTATGGGAAATACCATTAACCACCTGCCTTTTGCGAAGAATCACCTGTCATATGTAAAGCTTGTTCGGGTCAATCTTGTTCCTGAGAAGCTGAAGTTCTTCAATAGTCGGTAAATCCGTCTGCTTGACATTTTCATCAATAAATATGTCAAAACCGCTGTTCTCCTTTACCTGAAGGGATGTTATCCCCGGATGCAATGATTCCACCTGCATCTCTCGTGTGGCATTATTAAAGCTAAGTGTGCAAAGATTTGTGATAACCTTTATTTCACTGCACGCGGGCAGGCCTTCTTCCTTTCGGGAATTACTTCCGCGCAGATATCCTACCGTTGTTATAAAGTCCACCGCTTCAACAAGCTTCCTTTTCTGGTGCTTGGCTATTATGAATACCTTTTTGGAAAAAGTAGCAATATCAGCCGCTCCGCCGCTTCCTGTAAAGTGCTTTATACCGTCTCCCTCGTTTATAAGGCTGGAATTGATATTTCCATATCTATCTACCTGCAAACCGCCTAAGAAGCCTACATCCACCAATCCCCTGTGTAATATCTGTCCCAGGGAACCATTAAAGCTGGTAAAGTATTCTCCCCGGTACCACAGCCTGGGATCAGCAATGCCGACACCCGCATCTATTGATTCAGGATTTATTACTCCGATTTCATAGATAATATTGAGGTTTGGAGCATGGGAGCTTTTTGCAAGCAGGGTGGCAACTTGCGGCAGGCCTAACCCGACGACAATATTCTGGCCATCCTCTAAAAGCCTTGATGCCGTTACAGCCATCAACTCGTTTGTTGTAAATTCAAAGTTACTCATACAATTACACCTCAATTCTTACAGTATCCGAATACAGGATCTGCCCTAAGCTGCATAAGCCTTTCCATGCCTCCGCATTTTTCAAGAAATTCATTATGGTCTTTGGTGCTTAATACATAATCTCTTAAGAATATGTCAAACTCTTCCTGGGTTTTATTTATTCGTGCATAGCGAGTCAGCATTTCAGCATCGTAATCGTACTGCTTGTAAACCGAAGTAGGGTATGCCCCATAAGGCACTTCTATTACTGCATAAGTGTATATGCTTGGTATCACTACCTTTTCCGGATTTCTCTTTACATAGTCATTTGAGACGATTTTATCAACAGTAACAAAGAGCTTTTTGGCTGCCAAGCCGATTTCCTTGTCCCATACCGGGCCTTCAATTATGATATTGCCTTTCTCATCGGCAAACGGAGCATGGAGCACGGCATACTCAGGCTGCAGAGCCTTTATAAGAACCTCCTTCTCCCCGGTATAGGGTGAACTGCTTATCAAAACGGAATCGTCCTTTTTAAGCAGGTTTTTCAACATATTTGTACCAAGTAAAGTTTTTGTCGGAATATATGATATACCAAGGGAACCTGCCAGGAACCTGAAGGATATGCTTAGTCCGCTGTACTCCCTGACATCCACAGAACCCTTCTCAATTGCTTCGTTTATTCTGCCTATTCTTCCGAACCTGTCAAGGGAGCCCCCTCCGTAAGAAAATTTCTTTACGGCTCCTGCGCCGACCAGAGTGTCTGAGTCCATGGCTCCAATGATTTCATATAAAGTGAGGTCTTTTTTCCCCTGTCTGATGAGTTCATGAGCGAAAGCTATGGGGTTTCTGGTTATTGCAAAGCCGCCCAGAGCTATTTCAGCACCATCAGGGATTTCGCTTACTGCTTCCCTTAAACCCATAATTTTGCTTTTCATTTACTCATCCCCTCAACCACATCTGAAGTAGCCATCTTTGCCAAAGTCAGCTCGCAAACGCCGCCGTTGAACTTTATCGGGAGAAGCTCCGGTGATAAGCCGCTCTTAAGCTCCAGTGCATTCATGAACACATTGGCAATAGGGCATCCCAAAGGCTGCATTCCTGCAGAATCAAAATAATCTCTTATGCTTATAAGACAGCAGCTGTCAACTATTATTTTTAAGGAAACCATTTCTTCCTCAAACTCTATATTCTTAACAAAGCCGTTTTCTTTCAGCCAGGCTTTTACTTCATTTATATCTCCGGCCTTTTCTTTTAAATGTTCCGCCAAGTATGATACTCCTGCCGTTGTAAGCCTGTAACGCGCACCTCTGCCTCTCTCGTCATAAAATGCCTTCTGTATTTCAAAGAGCAGAAGGTCTTTGAAATTGTTGATATGGCTCATATTACTTACCCCCCTTGTTCTATCCGCAGTCTATTTATAATAAGGCTCTCCGAATTTTTCACTGAATGTAAGCTCATTCAGCGGTATCCTCGGGCGCGGTCCGGCTACCTTGGCAGGCTGGCCTATGGAGATTATTGCAAATATCTTATAGTCATCCGGTACCTCAAAATGTTTTTTCATCTTAAGTTCATCCCTTATATCTATACACGGTGCAACCAGCCAGCAAGCGCCTAGTTCGAGGCTGGTAACGGTTAAAAGCATGTTCTCAATAGCTGCCGAAGTGTCAAAGGGTGCATCCCAGACATCCTTCTTGCCCAATATCAAAAGTATGACATCCGCTTCGCTTACAAATCCGGATACATCGCCGGAGGTTAGTTTTTTAAATGCTAGTGCTCTTTTCTCCTCATCTTCAAGGCCTTTAAACCTTTCGTGCATCTGCTTGCTTAAAAACTCTCCGGTAAACCTGCGCCCGCTGGCATTCTTGCCTATTCTTGCGAGAAAATCCTTATTTCTCTTGTCTCTGACTACTATAAAGCGCCAAGGCTGTGCATTCTCTCCCGAAGGCGCCTGCCTCCCGCTTTCCAGTATAAGCTGCAGATCCTCCTCGCTAACCTTGGTATCCGTGTATTTCCTAACGCTTCTTCTGTTTTTTATTACCTGGTAGAAAACTTCTCTTTTATTCTCCATTCCCACACCTCCATATAGGGTAATTTATACTGGACAATGCAGTGAGTATAGGCTTCTGCCCCCGTTATGAGGGCCTTTAAGCACTGCTTCAATAGTTTCCCTGTCCCTTTCAGTGACAAGTTCAATATCCGGCAGTACTCCCGGCGGAAACCTTTCCAAAATATCATTATGAAGTTTAATAAGATAATCAAACAGGGCATCCAGTCCTTTTTCCGCTTTTGAAGCATCAGCAAGGGACGGCTTGCCAATGACACCCTGCGGATACATTATTACCTCAAGCCCTCCGCATCCGATCTGTGCGTGCCCCGGTATCGGACATTGGTATATGTCTCCTCCTTTGTCTATATGCCCCTCCGGCATGAACCCTCTCGGAACGGAGTCTTCCATTTTTGTCATATCATTCATTTCAGGGAACAGTGCAAGGGCGTAGGATGCTTCAACTTCATCCGCATGCCTGAACATCGTTTCGAAAGGTCCCCCATGTTCCTTGTCCTTCAGATGCTCATGTATTACCGTTGGCCAATTGACAAAGGCAATTACAGCAGGGACCTGATACATCTTCCCGAATTGCTGAAGGGCATTCGGTATGACATACTCCTGTCCGTGTCCGTTTATCAATATCTGCTTTCTGAAGCCTGCATTCCAATATCCGGCAATAATGGCCCGAAGATAATCCGTAAAGGTTTGCTCGGGAATTACTATAGTGCCCGGCATACCCATCTGATTCCAAGGATGTGAGCCGAACCATACCGGTTGTGATACTGTGCATCCGACCTCACGGGCGACGGTTTCAGCAATTCTTGTAACCAGAAAGGTATCTTCCCCGTAGCACTGGCCTTTACCATGATTTTCAGTGCTTCCCACAGGTATTATGATAATATCGTCCTTTTTTAGCCTTTCAGCCACCTGAAAGCCCGTCATATTTTGAAAATATAGACTGTCAGCCTTATCCATGGACCCTTTGGAAATCTCGTATTTCATTGCTTACCACCTCACAATTCTGATATTATTGCATTATCTGCAATATATTTACATTTATGGATTAGCAAAAACAATGCCATAATCAATAGGCTGAATATTCTGTATTTAGAACGTATAAAGCGGTTAATATATTTCAGTTTGAAATGTTTTTGTTGCATTTTGAATGGGAACTATAACAATTAGAAATATAAATCAGCGAATATCATAGTCTTGAAGCACTATAACGATCAGCAAGTATGTTCAATGAATTGATGACTTCTTCTTCAAGGGGAATTCCGTCTTTTTTCTTTTTTTCAGCTAGATAATATTCTATTTCCCCGGCCATATAGATTTGATTGTTATTAATTGAAGGCAATGCTTTAATTTTATTGATTATCTTATCGATATTATCCTTGAAAAGCTGAGAATCCATGAAAGCGGATATGTTAAGCGCTGCGAAAAGATGTCCTGTCTTTGAAGGCCCGCTCATGTCGGTCACGTTTTTAACCTCACCGGTAATTGAATTGTTTGTCAATACCCCGCAAAGAATATCTATAATCAGCGCAAGTCCTGAGCCCTTTACGCCGCCAATCGGTACAAGGCTTCCGTCAAGAGCCTTCTGTGGATCATCCGTAGGGTTACCCTCTGAATCCAAACCCCAGCCAAAGGGTATTTTCTCGTTTTTCATTGCAGAATACCTTATCTTGCCTCTTGCTACAGTCGACATTGACATATCCAGTACTATAGGTATTTCTTTACTTGTCGGTACCGCTGCCGTCAATGGATTGGTGCCCAGGAGGGGAGTCTTGGTTCCAAAAGGCGCAATAGCCGGTGAGGCATGAGTCATCACAATACCTATCATATCTTTCTCAAGAGCCAGCATTGAGTAATAGGAAGCTATCCCGAAATGGTTGGAATTCTTTACACCGACAACACCAATACCATACAATGATGCGATTTCTATTGCCGCAGTCATTGCCTTATGTCCTGCAATCTGCCCAAAACCATTATTGGCATCCAGGAGTGCTGTGGCACCATATTCCTTTTCAAACCTCATGTCCGCAATGGGATTAAGTATTCCGGCTTCAATACGCTGCAGATATGTCGGCAGTCTGATAATTCCATGGGATTTAATATCCCTCAGTTCGGCACAAAGCAGCGTTTCTGCAATAATCTCCGCATGTTCTGTCTTTACTCCTGCCTTAGTGAGCAAGCTAATGCAGTACTCGTTCAGGGTATCAATGTCATACAGAATCGGATCGCCCATTTCAAATACCTCCCGTATTAAATTATTAAGACATTAATGCTTTGCATCATTGGTTCCTTCCAATTCCTTTAACCTACGCCATAGGGTAGTCAGGCTGATTCCAAGTTTCTCAGCCGTAGCAACCTTATTTCCATTGGTTTCTTCCAGTACCTTCTTTATCATTTCTCCTTCAAGTCTTTTCAGTACTCCGCCGGACAGCGGCCCGGGACTGTTAAGCTGAATTGATTCCTCACTTTCGGATACTCCGCTCATAGCTTCAGTAATTATGTCTATGCCTATTTCAGCGCATTTACACAATACAACAGAGCGTTCAATTATGTTTTCCAACTGACGGACATTCCCCGGCCATTGATAGAGCACAAGTTTGCTCAATGCCTCATGAGAAATTCCTTTAACCGGGATATTCAATTTCTTGCTCTTCTCTTCCATAAAGAATTTTACCAGCTGAGCAATATCCTCCACTCTTTTTCTCAGAGGAGGTATCTTCAGCTGAAGCACACATAACCTGTAGTACAAATCCTCTCTGAAATCGCCCTTTTCTACAAGTTCATAAAGGTTGCGGTTACTGGCAGCAATTACTCTTACATCAATGGGGAGAACCTTATCATCCCCGATCCTTACCACTTCTTTTTCCTGAAGCACTCTTAAGAACCTGGCCTGAAGCTTTGGAGACATCTCGCTTATCTCATCCAGGAATATTGTTCCGTTATGGGCCAGCTCAAAAAGTCCTGCTTTACCCCCTTTTCTGGCACCGGTAAAAGCTCCTTCAACGTATCCGAAAAGTTCACTTTCCAAAAGATTTTCCGGAAGGGCGGCACAGTTCACTGCTACAAAGAGCTTCTCAGCTCTGCGGCTGGCGTTGTGAATGCTTTGGGCAAACAATTCCTTGCCGGTACCCGTTTCACCGAGAATCAATATTGTGCTGTCCACTGCAGCAAATTGTCTGGCTTTATCCTTAACCTGTGTTATTGCTTTGCTCTTTCCAATGATATCCTCAAAATTCGACTTTGCTACATGCCCCTTCAGATACAGTTTTTTCCTGATCTGACTCTCCATTCTTTGAATCTTCTCTACCTCCTGAAAAGTAGCAACTACACCTCGTATCTCTCCGTCGACCCTTATGGGAACCCGGTTTGTAAGAATCTGGACTCCGCCTATGTGCTGCATTTCTCCAAGCTCCGGCTCTCCTGACATAAGTACATCCATCATCCTGGTATTCTCCACAACATCAGTTACTGCCTTTCCTATAGCCTGATCGGCAGACTTGCCTGTTATCTTCTCGACTACGGGGTTGAATACCGTTATCTTTCCTTCCTTATCAATTCCCAAAATCCCGTCATAGGCAAAATCAATAATTGACTTCAGTATTTCCGCTTTTTCCTTTTCCTCCTGCTGCACCTCAAGAAGGTGCTTTGCCTCCCTGATGGCCTCTATAATTGCTTCATTACCTGATTCAATAAGCAAGCCATGGCATCCATATAATTCGGCAACACAAATCACGGAATTTCCGCCTATGAATACCTTTGTCCCCTGCTGAATCAACTGTCTGACTTTATTCTCCACTTCGCTTTCAGATCTGGCTGTAGCCGTAGTAATATAAACAGGCAGGAGATCCTGCATTTTTTCTTTCATTCTTTCGGCACTGCTTACAAGGTTCTCAGATCCTACTACTCCTATATTATCTGAATATTGCATTGCCTGGCTGATAGCCTGGATTATGTCATAGCCGCTTATTTCAACCTTAACCACAGGTACCTGAAGATTCATTTTTATAAGATTTCCCGTTGCACCTCTGCTTATTACTATATCAGCTCCACCCTCCATAGCCTGTTTTGCCAGCTTCACACCGTCACTGTAAGAGCCCTGGCAAACCTCAATGTCCTCACCAAGCTCTGAAATGACCTTTCTTGCTTTGTATGCGAGTTTTTCATCCGGAGAAATGAATACTATCTTGCCGGCCACAGTACCCCCTCCATTTTTTATTATTTAATCTCCTTAAGTAGCTCCACAGTCCTTAAGGCAACTAGTTCAGGATCTACTGCCTCTCTTGCAACTCCTGTTTCTATTGCAGCCTTTGCCACTGCTTTGGCAACAGCAGGGGCAACTCTCGGATCAAAAGCCTTTGGAATTATATAATCTTCTGCCAGTTCCTCGGACGGGATTATTTCAGAAAGTGCATAAGCTGCAGCCAGCTTCATTTCCTCGTTAATCTCAGATGCGCGTACATCAAGAGCACCTCTGAATACACCAGGGAATGCCAATACATTGTTTACTTGATTAGGATAGTCCGACCTTCCCGTGCCTATAATGCGCGCTCCAGCTTTTTTTGCCAGTTCAGGGTCTATTTCCGGAACAGGATTTGCCATTGCAAAAATAACAGCGTCATTGTTCATGCTCCTAACCATATCCTCACTTACGATATTGGCTGAGGATACTCCAATAAACACGTCTGAATCCGCCATGGCATCTGCCAATGTGCCTTTACGGCATTCTTTGTTTGTAACAAGGGCAATTTCCTCTTTAGCCCAATTCATGCCTTCATTTCTTCCTTTATAAATTATTCCGGTTCTATCACATAAAATGACATCTTTAACTCCTGCGCTGAGTAATATCTTTGTTATTGCAATACCCGCCGCACCCGAGCCGTTTACGGCAACAACAAGCTCTTGGAGCTTCTTCCCGGTAATCTTTATAGAATTCAAAAGGCCTGCAAGCACTATAATTGCAGTCCCGTGCTGATCATCATGGAAAACAGGTATTGAAAGCTTCTTCTTAAGCCTGTTTTCTACCTCGAAGCATGCCGGAGCAGTGATATCCTCAAGGTTAATCCCCCCAAAGACCGGTTCTATCAAAGTTACTGTTTCAACTATCTTATCTATATCGGTGGTATTAAGGCATATCGGGAAAGCATCAACTCCGCCGAAATTCTTAAACAAAACAGCCTTTCCTTCCATAACCGGCAAGGCAGCATGGCTTCCGATATCCCCCAATCCCAGGACAGCCGTGCCGTCTGTGACAACTGCCACCATATTGCCCTTGAAAGTATATTCATATACTTTATCGGGATCCTTATGAATCTCCTTGCAAGGCTCTGCAACCCCGGGAGTATATGCAAGGCTCAGGCTTTCTTTGTCCTTAACCGGCACCTTGCTTACGACTTGAAGCTTTCCTCTGTTATCCTTGTGCAGTTTAAGTGCATCTTCCCTTAATGACATAATCATTCCTCCATACTATCTTTTATATTGACTTCTTCCTATTTCGTATAAATCCTTGCCTTCCGCATCTACTATTACAGTAACCGGGAAATTTTCAACTTTTAATTTGTATATTGCCTCAGGGCCCAGATCTGCAAATGCCACAATCTCTGCTTCCTTTATGGCTTCTGCTAGCAGAGCCCCTGCACCGCCGATGGCTGCAAAGTATACACACTTATGCCTGACTATTGAATCAATTACATCTTTACTGCGTGACCCTTTTCCAATCATGCCTTTAAGACCCATTTCCATCAGCCCTGGCGCATAAGCATCCATGCGGCCGCTTGTTGTAGGGCCTGCGGAACCTATTACATTACCGGGCTTTGCGGGACAAGGCCCGACATAATAAATAATCTGCCCATTAAGCTCAAAGGGCAGTTTTTCTCCTCGTTCCAGCAATTCAGCCAATCTTTTATGAGCAGCATCACGCCCGGTATATATAATACCGTTTAAAAGCACCCTGTCTCCTGCATGCAAACTGCATGTCACCTCATCAGTCAAGGGTGTGTTAATAATCCTGGACATTATTTTGCACCTCCAACTTCCGCTTATAGTACAGCTTCCTTATGCCTTGCGGCATGACACTGAATATTCACTGCGACAGGCATGCTTGCCAAATGGGCAGGAAAAGTCTCAATGTTTACTGCAAGGGCTGTAATCCTACCCCCAAAGCCTTGAGGCCCTATACCAAGGTTGTTGATTTCCTCAAGCAGCTCATTCTCCAGTTTGGCAACCTCTGGGTTGGGATTATGTTCTCCCACAGTGCGCAATAAAGCCTTTTTAGCAATCAATGCAGTCATTTCAATAGTGCCCCCGATACCTACACCTACAATTACCGGCGGACACGGATTTGAACCCGCCTTATCCACCGTATCTACCACAAATTTCTTGATGCCCTTGATTCCTTCGGAAGGTGTAAGCATACGAAGCGCACTCATGTTTTCACTCCCTCCGCCTTTTGGTGCTATAATAATTTTTAGCTTGTCTCCCTTTACAATGGTTGTATGAATAATTGCCGGCGTGTTGTCGCCGGTATTCTTCCTCACCAGAAAAGGATCATCAACCGCAGACTTCCTCAAATACCCGTTTTTATACCCGCGCCTTACACCTTCGTTAATCGCTTCATTAAAGTCTCCTCCAACCAGTCTCAAGTCCTGGCCGAGTTCAACAAAAACAACTGTCAAACCTGTGTCCTGGCAAATAGGAACTTGATTCCTTTCAGCTATCTCCGCATTCTTAAGAATGTCAAGAAGCGTATCCCTACCGACAGGCGATTCTTCCTTCAGGACCGCATCCTCAAGGGCTTTTTTTACATCCCAGGGAAGAAAGTAATTTGATTCCATGCATAACCTTTCTACGGTATTGGTGATTACATCTGTGCTAAGTTCTCTCATCCGGTTTTCCCCCTTAAGATCTTGTACCTTTCATATATAATAAGATAATTTCTCTCCTGCAGAAATATGCCTCCCACAGGAGAGATAATTAATTATTATTCCGGGATATGCATGTCCGGTAATCCGTTTTTGCTTTGTACTGCCTCCGGATAGTATCTGTTGACCATTTCCACAACAATAGAAGCCTGCCTTGCCATATCCACACCATTTGCTGCCGTGGTTAACTGACCATGTCCGGATACGCAGGAATTACCTGTTTTAAGGTAAACAGGCGCAGCGACACGCACCATTTCGGGAGCTTCGTATACACGAATAAATCCACCGGAACCGGGAGGATTATCAGTATGGAGGTCCAACGGAACTTCAACAGTTTGCCTTAATGCAGCAAGCATTGGAAGGCTTAAGTCTCTGACAGGATTTATTGAATTGGCACCCAACCTTTCCAACAGCTTAAAGCTTGCGGGATTTCCCTGTCCGTTATGTGCTGAGTTCTTAAACTTCATATTGGCAGGAAGCTCCCCTGCTTTTCTCATCTCATTAAGAACCCAGAGCAAACCTTCATCATATACAAGAACTCCGCGAACACCAATTTCTGCTATGCGCTTAACATCTTCTATAGCCCGGACAATTTGTTCCTGGCCCCTTAACCTGTATGCAATGACTCTTCCCTGCTCGCTCATACGTGTAGCACTGGTGTCATAAGCTGCTCTGGGGCCAACAGATAAGTTAAGGGCAACTCCATAATGCTTGCAGATTGCAACGTATTCTCTTAACTCTTCTAATGTGTGGCGAAACGAACCATAGGTCTCATCAATTCTGTTGATAGTCACGCCGATTCTATCAGCTTCTTCCAGCAGAGCTTTGCATGCCAATGCGGTATTTACGGTCGGAACTTCAATACGAAAATGAGCTCCATCAGGAAATCTCTTATCGGAAGTAGGTAAGTCAAACGCATCACCTGCAGGCAATCCGAGTCTTACTAATGATTCTCTTGTCTTATCGAACATTTTTGTACCTCCTATATAAATAGTTTTTGCTCGAAATTCAAATTACAGAATGCCTTATCAGTCTCATACCTGCTAATTGGTAACTTGATATTTCATTTTATTAAATTGAGCAAAAACTATGCCAATAGGAGTTTATTAATTTATTCAACAGTACAAGAAAATTCATTATGGAGATTTTTCCTTTGTGATACAAAGAAAAAGCTTTTACGAATTGTTCGGCGTATTACTATTATTCTCATAATATTCTTTTTTCATATGCATGTAAATATATTACCTATTTCATATTGAAATTTTTTTGAAATTCTATTTCATTTTGAAATAATATCCTGCAATCTTTCAAGGCGATTCAATACCTCATCCAGAGTATCCATGCTTCTTGCAAAATGCAGCCGAATCAAGTTATTGACAGGTTCCCTGAAAAAGCTTGAACCCGGCACCCCGGCAACACCGATCTCCCTGATCATCCATTCACAGAATTGTAAATCTGTCCATCCTTTGAATCTATCCATTGACAGAAATTCTGAAATATCCATCATAACAAAATAAGTGCCTTGCGGTGTGTTGTGCTGTAAGCCTATTTCATCCAGGCGTCTGCAGAAGTAATCCCTTTTTTCAGTATATTTTCTCTGAAGATTTTTATAATATGACTCGTCAAAGTTGACACCAACGCATGCAGCCTCTTGCAGCGGAGCCGGAGCACATATCGTCAGAAAATCGTGGACTTTTTTTGCGTTTTCAATTACCTTTTCCGGCCCAATCAGATATCCGAGGCGCCAGCCTGTAATGGAGTAAGTTTTGGACAGTGAACTGCAGGTTATCGTATTATCATACATACCCGGCAGGCCTGCCATATGAACATGATGATAAGGTTCGTATATTATATGCTCATAGACTTCATCGGTAATTACATAAGCATCATATCTCAACGCCAAATGCCCTATAAACTCCAGTTCTTCTGTTGTAAATACCTTACCCGTTGGATTTGACGGATTACATACAATAATTGCCTTCACATTATCTTTAAATGCATCTTCCAAAACCTGCTTGTCAAAACTATAATCCGGTGGATTCAAGGGAACTATTATCGGGTTTGCCCCGGACAGAATCGTGTCTGCCCTGTAGTTTTCATAATAGGGACTGAATATAATAACATTATCCCCCGGATTGCAGATTGTCATCATAGCACTCATCATGGCTTCCGTGCCGCCGCAGGTGATCAGCACCTCTGTATCGGGATCAATGGTTCGGTTAATAGCTTTCTCGTGTTTTTTTGCTAAAGCGCTTCTAAGATTGTAAGCCCCGTATGTAAATGTATATTGATGAGGGCCGTTATATGCCGCATAAGCCAATGCATCCAAAATCTCCTTGGGGGGGTCAAAGTCCGGAAACCCCTGTGAAAGGTTTATTGCCCCATGGGCCTCGGAAATCCTAGTCATACGTCTTATTACTGAATCGGTAAAAATATTTATGCGGTCACTCATTTCAGGCATTTCAGTACCTCCTTTATTGTGCAATCTGTCAGCTTTATATTTCTATTTTCGTCAAAACATCTCTTGCGCTTCCTTCTATTACCAGATCAAATTGACTGCAATTGCTGCTTGTATCCAGGTTGATATAAACCTTCTTACCTCTGCATAATTGCGGCAGCCGGTTTACCGGATATACTTGAAGACTTGTTCCTATGACAATTGCAAGATCAGCCTCGCTTATTGCATGTACGGCATTATCCGACGCTTCTTGCGGAAGGGATTCACCGAATAGTACAACATTTGGCCTGAGTCTTCCTCCGCGCAACTTCCTGCTTCCTGGTGAAACCGGTCAACATTCTGTGTAGCAATGCAATTTAGCAAGCCCCTTTTCTCCCATTCAGCCAATACCTTATGTCCTTCATGGAGTTTACAGCCGTCCAGTGTTTTTATTCGCATGATATAGAAGTCTCTGAATAACTCATATTGGTTATCCAATGCGTATGTTGAAGCAACAGTCGTGGGATCAATATTCCTCCACCATCCCTTTGGTGAACGGAAATCAGGGATGCCGCAATTTTCTGCTCCTCCGACACTAAACCCAAGGTTATTTCAAGCGCGCTGCTCCGTCTACTTAACCGCCTTAATCGATGCGGACATAATATACTCTCCTACTTTTAAGTTGTGCGACCATTTTGCGGCATATTCCTTGGATACCTCTTTAGTATCAATGCTAATATTACTGAATCCGGCTTTCTCTAAATATGACTTAAGCTCTTCAACTGAAGAAGCACCGGCTACTCACCCGCAGTAAAGCTTTTCATCCTGCTTCATTTCTTTTGTGAGTTCTTTGACCAAAACCACATCAGAAATTGCTAATCTGCCGCCTTTTTTTAACACCCTGTACGCTTCATCATATACCCTCTGCTTTTTGGGGGATAAGTTAATCACACAATTTGAGATTATCACATCTGCCGTATTATCAGCTACCGGAAGATTCTCAATTTCGCCCAGTCTGAAATCAACATTGAAATATCTGTGTTTCCTAGCTAAAATCCTTGATTTGCTCAGCATCTCGGGAGTCATATCCACCCCTATTACATACCCTTTAGGGCCTACCTTCCTTGATGCAAGGAAACAATCTATTCCTCCGCCGCTTCCAAGATCAATTACTGTTTCGCCTTCTTTAATCTCTGCGATTAGCTGAGGATTTCCGCAACCCAGCCCCATGTTGGCGCCTTCCGGAATTTCTTGCATTTCTTCTTCAGAATACCCAATTCCTCTCGATATTTCTTTTGCCGGTTTTTTTATACTAATGTTACTGCCGCAGCAGCCTCCATCTTTTGCTCTGCCGGAAGCAATGCTGCCATAGCTTCTGCGAACTGCATTTCTAATGTCAGTCTTTATTTTAGCCACAATATACCACCTCTTATTTAAAAAAAATACTTCATTCCCTTTTTGCATATCTCAATATATGATATTATTAATGCTTCATTGCTATCCTAAGACTAAACCCTAAGCATGTTATTATTATAACAGAATTCCATATGTTTTCATAACAGCAATTGCAGTTCACTTCTTCTCATTGTTTTATAAAAAAAACCTGCAAAGTCTATAACCTTGCAGGTATTGATACCGTATGGCTCCCGGTTAAGGATTTGAACCTCAACAAACTGATCCAGAGTCAGTTGTGCTACCATTACACAAACCGGGAATATTTGTTCGGAATTACCGACAAAATTTATTTTATCATGTATCGTTAGTTTTAGCAATACACAATTTTTTTATAATATTTGTTTACATGAAAAAAACTGAGATTTACTCAGTTTTTCTCTTGCAAACTAAATAATTTTTCTTCTTTTATTCCTTTTCGAACATGTCCTTTCCAACTCCGCATAAGGGACATACCCAGTCCTCGGGAATATCTTCAAAAGGAGTGCCTGGTTCAATCCCGCTGTCCGGATCTCCTACTTCCGGGTCATAAACATAACCGCATGCTGTACAAGTCCACTTCTCCATCAATTTTCCTCCTTTTTTAATATATTTATGTATGTAACTTATAAGGTTATGCATATTATACTATTATATTTATGTTTTTGCCATATATTCATCTATTATTACCAAATTTGTTACAATTCAAATGTATTAGCAGCCTATTTCTGCCTTAGCCTTTGAAATTCCTTTACTATTAAAAAGCTCCGAGAAATCTCTCGGAGCTTTTTCTTTAATTTACATTGATTTTAAAGTTTTGCCAAGTCTTGCGATTCCTTCTACTATCTTATCTTCACTCATACATGAATAGTTAAGCCTGCAGTGATTTGCATTCCCGCCGTTTGGATAGAAAGGCTCACCCGGAACAAACGCAACCTTTTGTTCCAAAGCTTTCTTTAGAAGCACGGAAGCATCAACCTCTTCAGGGAAAGTAGCCCATGCAAAAAGTCCGCCTTGAGGATTAGTGCACTTTACGTTTGAAGGAAATTCCTTTTTTATTGTATCAAGCATAAGGTTCCTTCTTGCAGAATATACTTTGATGATTTTCTCGATATGCTTTTCAATATCGTACATTTCCATGAACATATTTGCCTGTCTCTGAGCCATAGAGCTGCTCTGCAAGTCAGCTCCCTGCTTGACCAAATTGTATTTTACCAACAAATCAGGCCGGGCTATGACCCATCCAAGCCTCATGCCCGGTGCCAGGATCTTTGAGAAGGTTCCCAGAAGAATAACAAGGTTCTTGGGATCAAAGCATTTCAAGGATGGCAGTATTTCGCCTTCAAACCGAAGCTCTCCGTATGGATTATCTTCTATTACAGGTATCTCATATTCAGTAGCCAATTCCATAAGTTTCTTTCTTCTTTCAACAGGCATTGTCCTTCCTGTCGGGTTCTGGAAATCGGGTATGGTATAAATAAATTTTACATTTTTATTGGCTGCCAGAGCTTTTTCCAGCTCTTCAATTATCATCCCGTCTTCATCCATAGGAATTTCAACAAACTTTGGCTGATATGCCTTGAAAGCATTTAAAGCACCTAAGTAACTCGGGCTCTCGGTAATAATCACATCATCTTTATTTATAAAGATTTTTGCCGTGAAATCAAGCCCCTGCTGTGATCCGGAAGTGATGATTATTTCACTGGGATCCGGAACAAACCCAATCTTTTTAGACCTTTCAGCTATTTTTTTTCTTAGCGGTAAATATCCGTCAGTTGCACCATATTGCAATGAAGCTTTTCCATCTTCCATCATTACTCTTTCTGTAGCTTTCATCATTTCTTCCACCGGGAAAAGCTCAGGCGCTGGAAGCCCTCCTGCAAATGATATTATGTCCGGTTGTTCGGCATACTTTAGCAACTCTCTGATTACGGAGCCTTTTAAATTGTCCATCCTGTTAGCAAATTGAATTCCCATTTTCTTAAAAACACCCCCATAATTTTTACCGCCATCTTGTATCCATCCTCCACCTATATATTACATTATATTAATACATATTTCCATACAATTTGGCATTTTATTAATAAGATTTTTTGAACGTAAATTGCAAAAGTAAGTTCTACCCTTACTTAGCAAACTGTAGAATTTAACCATGCAAATCTACATGTAGAATTTAATCATTCAATTTTACAGCACCTCATTTATTCTCCAGAGCCGGCCCGAGCTTCAGAGAAAAAATTTTTTAAGTGCGGTTTACAATGAGTGGGTCCCATATGATAGCCTTCTGGCTAGCCAGCTTTCTATGCCCCTCAGCCATACCTCATGCAATACTTCGGGGGCATGGAGAGGTGGCCCGCTGGCAATCTGTCATATGGGGGAGGCTCGTTGTCAACTGGATTCTTGAAAAAGTTTTTCGCCCTATTATTGGCCATTCTAAAGTCATATATTATCTAAATTTACAGGGCTTACGCTTTCATTTAATTGTATAAACTCCTATAATATTCATGGATGATGTTACCTCAGCAAGCCGGTGTATGAAAGGAGCGCTAGCTATGCCAAATCACAAGCACTTAACCCTGGATGACCGCAGTTATATTCATACCAGCCTGAATGCCGGTCAATCCTTCCGTCAGATTGCACGTCATCTTGACAAGGATCCTTCCACTATCTCCAAGGAAGTCCGACATCGCCGTATACACTTGTCAGAAGGTGCTGCCGGACGCACTCCTAACAAGTGTATTCATAAGAAAACATGCACCATAAGCGGTTTATGTGATCAGCCCCAATGTAAACACACCTTCTGCCGTTACTGTAAAAGATGCAACGCATTTTGTTCAGAATTCCAGGAAGAGCACTGTCCCTCCCTTTCGAAGCCTCCTTATGTTTGTAACGGTTGTAAGCTAATCTATGGGTGCGTTCTGACCAAATATTTTTATCGGGCTATATCTGCCAACCAAGCGTATCAGACCAAACTGGCCGACTGCAGGTCAGGCCTTTCATATACCGAAGGTGAGCTTCAGTATATGGACGAATTAATTACTCCACTGGTCAAAAAGAAACAATCAATTCATCATATCTGTGTGACCCAGGCAGATAACATCCTATGCAGTGAACGTACTATCTATAAGTTAATCGAACAGGGTGTTTTGACTGTCCGAAATATTGACC
>Ga0208695_1001232_pt1 | contig 22018 bp, 17 predicted proteins | sample AD_UKC111_MetaG_FD_184449 | JGI IMG/M metagenome (GOLD analysis project Ga0208695, IMG submission 184449) | Active sludge microbial communities of municipal wastewater-treating anaerobic digesters from Hong Kong - AD_UKC111_MetaG (SPAdes)... | ecosystem: Engineered > Bioreactor > Anaerobic >...
AGGGCAGAAGAATACGGGCTGGTAATTGAACAGGCTGAGGATGAAATATCAGCAGTCAACATGGCAATAGGAGCCTCTTTTGCAGGCGTTAGATCCATGACAGGAACTTCGGGAGGAGGGTTCTCCCTCATGGAAGAAGGCCTTTCCCTTGCAGGAATGACTGAAACTCCGCTTGTGGTCGCAGAAATGCAGCGCCCAGGGCCTGCAACGGGTTTGCCCACACGCACCGAGCAGGGAGACCTTCTTTTTGTCCTGCATGCAGGGCATGGAGAATTTCCAAGGGTGATCTTTGAGCCTGGAACCCCTGAACAGGCTTTTTACCTTACAAATAAGGCATTCGAACTTGCAGAGAAGTACCATATACCTGTTTTTATTCTATCTGACCAGTATCTGGGGGAGTCAGAATGGACCTTTGAAAACTTTGACCTCAAGCGCCTTATATACAATGATTACCGGATAAGGGAAAAAGACCTGGAAGGGGCAGAAGGGTATAAACGCTACAGATACACGGATACGGGAATCTCTCCTCTTGCAATCCCCGGAGAAGCTGGAAAACACATCGTTGTGGCAGACAGCGATGAACATGACGAAGAAGGGCACATCATAGAAGACGCTGAAACACGCATAAAGATGGTTCAGAAAAGGCTGCTGAAAAAACTGCCTCAAATAAAAAAGGAAATCGAAACTCCATTGCTCTATGGGGACTCCTCTCCGGAAATAGTGCTTGTAGGGCATGGCTCTACTTACGGTGTGATGAAAGAGATAGTTGACATCTATTCGAAGGACAGAAAAATCGCAATGATGCACTTCAGTCAGATATATCCGTTTCCCGAACTGGACAGGTTCGATTACATAAAACTCTTTAAAAATGCTAATCTTGTTATCTCTATTGAGAATAACGCCAGCGGGCAGTTTGCAAAGCTCATGCGGACTGAAACAGGCTTTGAATTCACGCACCAGATCTTAAAATACGATGGAAGACCGTTTACAATTGAAAACCTGAAGGAGGAAATAGATGCCTTCCTTTGAAGACTACGAAGGTCAGGTCCCTGCCTGGTGCCCGGGATGCGGGAACTTCCAGATCCTCTCAACAATCAAACAGGCACTTGCCGAACTCGGCATAGAACCCTGGGAAGTTCTTGTAGTTTCGGGGATAGGACAGGCAGGAAAACTGCCCCACTATATAAAGTGCCATACATTTAACGGGCTGCATGGAAGGACTCTCCCTGTTGCCACGGCTGCAAAGCTTGCAAACCATTCCCTGCACGTCATTGCAGTTGCCGGGGACGGAGACTGTTATGCAGAAGGCGGAAACCACTTCCTTCATGCGATCCGCAGGAACCCGAATATCAGCCTTTTTGTTCATAATAACCAGATATACGGGCTGACCAAAGGACAGGCATCTCCCACGTCAGCTAAAAGGACGTATACACAGGCTCAACCTTTCGGATACCTTTCACATCCGTTTAATCCTCTTTCTCTGGCAATCTCTCAGGACTGCAGTTTCGTAGCCAGGGGTTTTGCAGGAGACCAGGAGCATCTGAAAGAGCTTATGAAGGCTGCAATAACACACAGGGGCTTTTCCCTGCTTGACATTCTTCAGCCCTGTGTTACCTTTAATAAGGTAAATACTTTCAAATGGTACCGGGACAGGATTTACAGACTTGAGGACGACTATGACCCTTACAACCGGATAAAAGCGTTCGAAAGATCTCTTGAATGGGGAGATAAAATTCCCAGTGGCATATTTTACAAAAAGGATAAGGAAACACTGGAAGAAATGGTGCCGACAATTAGCGAAATGCCTCTTGTAAGGAAAAAGTTTTCAGTCGAAGCCTTAAAGCACGAAATTGAGAGCTTTTATTGAAATCTTCACTTACATCCTATTTTTTTATTCAAACATATTGCCAGAACTGGTCCAAAATTCTAAGTTTTCCCGGAAATCTCGCCTGAAGATATCTGGAGTTATAAATAACTTCAAAAATTTAAATAAATACTAATATAATAACTTTATAATTTTTTGGTAAAAGTTAATAAATCAGGAGAGATGAATATCTGTTGTAAAATTATAAACATGTATATAGGGGGTCAGTTAACTGGAACCATGAGTATCAGCTCCTGAGTATATCTCCTATAGTAAATCACAATTAAAAAATAATAATATCGGGTGCTGGGGAATGGGGCCTTTTGACTTTTCTATATACCTTCATTCAAAAGAAATGATGGAGTGAAAACAGAATGAAAGGGATTTTTAGTATATTTAGAAAAGACGATAAAGCCTTTACAGGGCTTGAATCCGCAATAGTGCTGACCGCTTTCGTAGTGGTGGCAGCAGTTTTCTCTTATGTAGTGCTCGGGGCTGGTTTTACAACCTCAGATACCGCCAAGAAGACAATTGACGAGGGTGTCAAACAGACTACCTCTTCAGTTGAAATTGCTGGAGATGTAATCGCAAAAGGGACTGCTAGTACCTCGGTAGATTACCTAATTGTTACACTTCAACTCACAGCAGGACAATCCCCGGTGGATATAGGGGCCAACAATGCTTCAGGACTTATGGTTGTATCCTACACTGACAACGCTACCTATAATCCGCGCGTAGATTGGTCACAAAGCTTCATCGGAGCCAGCGACGGAGACAATGTGCTGGAACAGCACGAAAAAGTGGAACTCAACATCACTGTCCCAGCCGGCGCAATGCTGAAGACCCCTGCAACTGCGGTAAACAAAGAGTTCAAGATTGAGATAAAACCGAGTGTCGGTGCAATAGTGCCTATCACCAGAGTTACACCTCCCCAGATTGACGCTGTAATGAACCTGAAGTAACCCCAGATTTTAGGGGATACTTCCCCTCTTTTATGGGTATAAAAACGGAAAGTTTTATTTTCGTATTCAGGTGGTCAGTATGGAACTGGATAAAAGAGTAAACGAGATAGAAACCGAACTTAAAATAGTGAAAGGGGAGATCAAAGAATTACTTGTGGACATAAGAGATCTGGTGAACAAGAATGAAAATCCTTTCTGCAGCATCCCTTACCCTGAAGCATTAAAGAATTCGGTACCGGCTAAAGAGGAGAATACAGATAACAGGCCAGCTATAGCCGGAAATGGAGAAGCGGAATGCAAAAATTCTGCAAAAGTTTCGGAACTCACATATCAAATTGAAAAAAATGAAGAAGATTCCATGAGACTATGCGTACTGGACCAGAAAACTTCTGTGCAGAATTCTCAGAAACAGGAAATACACGGACCTGAAAATTTCCGAAAAATCGATACATTCATGCTTGTAGAACTTATGCGCTGGGTGGATTATGCTGTAAGAACAGTAGGCCACAACAACCTCAAAGAACTGCTGAACCTCTATACTCTTACCGGACAGCTCCCGGAAGAGACGAAAAGAATTATTGAAAATATCGCAAACCTCTCAATTGAAGAGCCTGCGGAAGAAGATAAGGTCAGCATGAAGGATAACATCACAGTGCTTTCGCAGCTGAGTGCCGTCCTGAACCCTGAAAGCTTTAAGAATGCCCAGCCGCGTTATGAAACCTCTCCAGGCCGGAAAGATAGAAAAAAAGAGAAGAAAATAGGGAGTGTCTCAGTTGAATTTGATACTCCGAAGAGTCTGGAGGATAAACTTACTGCTGCCAGAAAACCTGATCTGAGCAGTACATTTGAGGGGCTAAGCTGAAGTAGATCAATATCACTTTCATAAATCAGGATCTTATAACTGGAGAAATTATCATGTTTATCGGCATCATTTGACATTGTTCCATTTGATACAACTTAAAATCATATATTAGCCAGTTTGGCAAATTAGCCAGTCTGGCAAAACGGTTAATCTGAAATCAAGATCATCATTTCCTGCCTGAAAAGCGGAAAAAATAAAGCGGGGAGTCGAAAATTGAGTGGGGAATCGATAAGCTCTGCAATTCTGACAATAGCATCCGTCATATGTGCATTCGGGTTTGTTTCAGCTGTGTATCCCTCGGTCATCTCTGCCGGAGACCCGATAATGAGCCGTACGGACTCTATGGGAGACCAGATCATGACAGATATAGAAATTCTGCATGAAGCAACAGGGGCTGAAGGCACTGAAATTTACATATGGGTAAAGAATGTGGGATGCAAGGAAATACCTTCAGGCGTAATTTCCGGGTCCGACCTCTTTTTCGGAGAAGCCGGGAACTTTGAGCGCATCCCTTATGATAAAAACGAAACTCTGGTCCCGGGCTGGAATTACCTGATTGAACAGGATGGGGACGATAACTGGGATAAAGGGGAGACTCTGCGTATAAAAATAAAACCTGCAGATTTGCCTGCAACCGGAGATAAATACTTTATCAAATTCAGTACATACAACGGGGTTTCTGAAGAGGCCTATTTCACGGTGTCATGATGGGGTTCGGGTCAATAATTGCAGCAATGATTTCGGTTGCAACCATCCTTCTTGCCTCGTATGTCTGCTCAAAAGGAGGGTTCTACATGGCAAACGGGCTCTCGAATTCGGTTATTGAAATGCAGGAAAACAGAAATGACATTCTAAAAACCGAAATAGAGGTAGAGATTAAAGATGTCTCCACAGATGGAACAGATTTCGTGATATCCCTGCAGAATACGGGCTCGACAAAAATCGGGGATTTCAATTACATGGATATAATAGTTAACTATCAAAATGAATCTGGCGCCACGAAAACTGTCTGGATCCCCTATCAGGAAGGCAAAGACCTTTCCGAAAACAGATGGACAAAAAAGAGTATTGTGCCGGACAGGATAAATCCAGGAATTTTTGACCCCGGAGAGGAAATGGAACTGCAGATCTGGCTGGATACCTCAGATGGAAACTCCAGCGTAAACTGGGTTCTGGTAGCTGCCCCAAACGGGGTAAAAGCTTCACGTTATTTCAATTAATCATCTTTCAATTTCAGAGGATAATTTTCAGGGGGTCTCAGGTAATAATTCTGAAAAACCACCTGAGAAGAGAATCAGGGATTATAAGAAGCCCGAAGAAGGGGGGAGAGAAATGGAAGGGAATAAAGGTGAGGGTGTACTGCTGGAAAAAGAATCTTTTTATGAAGAAGTATTAAGCGACCTGAAAGAGGAAGAGAAAGAGCTGATGGAGTTTATATCCTCCGGAAACCTGGAAATAGACAGGAAACTGGAAGGAGGTATTCCTGCAGGTTCGCTCTGTCTTCTCGAAGGCGCAAACGATAGTGGGAAGTCTATTTTTCTGCAGCAGATAATATGGGGAGCCCTTAACCAGGATAAAACAGTGCTTGTTATAACAACCGAAAAGACCTCCAAGGAAGTCCTGAACCAGATGGAGAGCTTAAAACGCGGGATTTCGGATTATTTCATAATAGGAAGATCAAAGATATTCGAAATTAATGCGAGCTATGTTGAAGAAAACCCGCATTTGAGTGAGAGCCTGCTGCAGGTACTTCTTGAATGCATACAGAGATGTAAAGAAGAACTGATCCTCATAGATTCCCTGACAATCTTTGCAGTTAACGCCTCGGAAAATGCGGTGTTAAACTTCTTTACTGAATGTGTAAAACTGTGCGACAGGGGAAAAACCATTCTCATTAGCGTGCACGGGTACGCGTTTTCTCAGGCAGTACTCTACAGGCTGAGGTCAGTTTGCAGTGACTGCCTTGAACTCAGGATAGAGCAGGTTGGGGACCAGTGGGTAAAAACTATGGAAATCCAGAAACTGAGGGGTGCCAGAAAAACTACGGGAAATCTGCTGAGTTTTGATGTGGACAGTGAATTCGGGCTGAAAATAATTCCTGTTTCAAAGATTAAAGCCTGAAAAAATGAAAAAGTATCCGGAGAGATGGCGACCGGAGAAGAAACCCGAATGAGGAATTCAGATGGAAGCTCTGCCTTTTAACCCGTTGCCTGCACCGGAGAATGGAGGGCGTTCCAGAAACGAGGTATACGCAAGCCTTTCTCCGGAAATGCAGGAGTTCGTTGGCAGGGAAGAGAACCAGCATATCCTTGATTATATCTGCAGACTTCCAGCTGAAGAGATAGGGCTTCCGGAATTCTATCCAAGAATTTCGAGGTCCATGAAAGGAATTAAACACCCCAACCTGATTTATCCCGCAGGAAAAGGGCTTGCTGTTCACATATATCCGGACAGGGAAGACATAAGGAACTATTACATCCCCATAGAGCCCTGCCTTTTCCAGAACCTGAACAGCACACTGGAGGCGGTGGAAAAGTTACTCATCGACGTGATACACGACCAGGACATCAGCACAAATGACCCTGAAGAAAAAAAGAAGCTCCTTGTAAAAGCCCTTGAAAAAACCTGCGATGTAAGAGAGGATTTTAAGGAAAATGCCGGGACATCGGAAGGGAAACTGAGGAGAAAGAAAAAAGATGCAGATCAGAGAAAAAGCCGGGAAAAAGACTCCCAGAAAGGAGAGAGTAAGAGAGGAAAGTCCGGAATTCTTGAAAATCTGAAGGGAGCCTTGGGTGCAGGAAAACTGAAGAAAATTCCCTTAACTCCCCAGGAATTCAATGCAATAAAATACCTGATGGTCAGGGACAAGGTAGGAATGGGAATGCTCGAACCTTTACTGCTTGACTCAAACATAGAAGATATAAGCTGCAGCGGGCTTGGCAGGATCTTTGTTGAGCATAAGGTATTTTCGTCTCTCAAAACAACAATCTCATTTGAAGAAATCGAAGAACTCAATTCTTTTGTTATACAGATGTCCGAAAAAGTAGGGAAGCCGATTACCTACAGGGACCCTATTGTCGATACCGCTCTGCCGGACGGTTCAAGAATTAATATCGTATTCGGGGAAGATGTGTCCAAAAGAGGAAGCAATTTTACCATCAGGAAATTCATGGGGGTTCCGATTTCAATCCTCGAACTTATCGAATTCGGGACAATTGACTATACAATGGCTGCATACATGTGGATGATGCTCAGGGCAGGCATGAACTGTTTCGTTTCAGGGGAAACCGCATCAGGAAAGACCACAATGATGAATGCAGTAACCACTTTCCTTCCGCCAGAGTCCAAAATAGTTTCCATTGAAGATACTCCTGAGCTGCAGGTCCCTCATAAGAACTGGACCCGGGAGGTTACAAGGACTACAAGAGATGACAGCGGGTCTGATGTTTCTATGTTTGACCTTTTAAAAGCCGCCCTGCGGCAGCGCCCCAATGAGATAATGATAGGTGAAATCAGGGGGGTCGAAGGAAGTATCGCTTTTCAGGCAATGCAGACAGGGCATCCTGTAATGTCGACATTCCACGCAGCCTCGGTTGAAAAACTGATTCAGAGGCTTACAGGAGACCCCATAAATGTGCCCAAAAATTACGTGGATAACCTGAACGTGGTTATTATCCAGAGTGCGGTAAACGTTCCAGGAAAAGGGCTTGGAAGAAGGGTTCTGAGCATAAACGAAATCGTGGGTTATGATGCTGTGAATCAGGCCTTTAATTTTATGGATATTTTCAAATGGGACCCTGCCACGGACACATTCAAATTCACAGGAAAAAACAACTCTTACCTTCTGGAACATAAAATTGCCCCCCGCATGGGAATTCCCGAAAACCAGGTGAGAAAGATATATTCCGAGCTTGACAGAAGGGCAAAAATCCTGAGAAAAATCCACCAGGCAAATATTACGAATTTCTATGACCTGTTTAATACCCTGATCCAGCTTGAGGAAGCGGGGTTAACATCATGAATTATGCAGAAACGGCTCCTTACTTAAAAATAAATGCTGCAAAACATGGAGTTGAAGGGTATTTTAGCCTTGCCCGAAAACTGAAGAGCACAAAAGTTGTTGAAAGGGTTAATGATGATATGCTCTTCCTTCTGACTTATATGGCAGCTATTGCAACTGCAGATATCGAAAGGGACAGGATATTCGATTATGCAGGGCGCCAGAAAGAGTATGAGGCTTCGAAATATTTCAGGCAAATACATATTCTTGCCTCAAAGTGGGGGTATGAGTATGCAAAGGCCTGCAAGTACATTTCACAGAGGTTAAAGGACGTTTATCTTTCAAAGCTGTTTGGAAGGATGGCAAATATACTTTCTTCCGGAGAACCCGAGAAGAACTTCCTTAAACAGGAGAAAATCACAAGGGAAGAGATCTATTCCAACGCATACGAAAGAAGCATAGAATCCCTGAAAAAATGGACTGATGGATACACTGCCCTGATGGTGTCGGTAACTCTCGTTGTTACCATAATCCTTGTTTCGGTCATGATCTATAATATAGAGAACATAGAAACCATTACATCCCTGATTATATTGCTGACTCTCTTCATCTGCGGGCTTGCCCTTTATATAATATATAAGGCAGCTCCTGCCGAAAAAAAGTTGCATTCCCTCAGCCGCAAATCAAAGGAACAGGAACAGATAAAGCTGCTGAGCCGGATTTTGCTTCCTCTCGGGGTGGTTTCTCTTACTGCTCTGATTTTTCTCGGGACCGGGAAAGAATTTATCCTGCTTGGAGTATCTTTCTTTACGCTTCCGATAGGAGCCCTGGCTCTGGCTGATGACAGAAAAATCAATGAAAGGGACAGCAGTTTCCCGGCTTTTATAAAGACTCTTGGAACCCTTGCCGGCACTACGGGAATCACTATAAGGAGTGCTATGGAAAACCTTGATCGGGAAACCATAGGCTGTCTCAAACCCGAAGTTGAAGAACTTCACAAAGGCCTTTCTATGGGGTTTAATTCCAGGCTTTGCTGGGAGAAGTTTATAGGTGAAACAGGCTCAGAACTGATCAACAGGTCCTCAAGGATCTTTACAGATGCCGTAGAGCTGGGAGGCGATCCCGCAGAAATAGGGAGCATAGTTTCGTCTTCAAGCCTTGCAATCGTTCTTCTAAGGATGAAAAGGCAGCTAGTAAGTTCAGGCTTCAAGGGGCTTGCCATAACCCTGCATGCTGTTATGGTCGGACTTTTAATTTTTGTAATAGAGATAATTTCGAAATTCAGCGGACTCGTTTCAAAGATGAGCGAGGCTTACATGTCCGCAGAAGGGAGTATGAGCGGGATGTCTGGAATGGGCATGAGCATGTTTAATGTGGCTGAAAGCGTGCCCATGCTCTACAAATTTACATTTTCCGTGATAATTATTCTGACAATTTCAAATACACTCGTAGTGAAAATTGTAGAAGGAGGAGGAAATTTCAAACTTTTATTCTATGGGGGGCTGATGTCCGGGATTTCAGGGCTCTGCATGATACTTATCCCTCCGGTCGTATCCAGGGTATTTACATTCCAGATATGAAAGGAGTTTCAGGCTAAAAATAAAAAAGTGCCTGAAAAAGAAATTGCAAGAGGATTAAAAAAGGAGGCAGAAGAGGATTCTGAAACCGGAATAAATCAGTATTAGCGGGAGGTAAAGGAATGGAAAGTTTAAAAAATATAAGTATAGACGGGTTAAGAGAACTGAAAGAAAACGGGTTGAAGTGCCTGAAGATTAGCGGCTTAAAGAATTTAATAATTAAGCCAGAAGAATCCAGAACAGAATGCATAAGCGATGAAGAGCTTGAGAACCTGGCACAAAAAAGAGAAGAAATTAAAAAGGAAATAAAAAAACTGAATCAGGAGAAAAAAGGAATTGAAACCCGCATTCATCTGATCCGGAAAACAGGAAAAGAGAAGTGTGAGGAAATATCAGATTTTCCCTGGAGAGAAGAAATTTTCCCTCCGCTTCCAAGAAAAACATACGTAAAAATACCTGAAAGTCTTGCAGTTAAAGAAAATTCTCTGCATGCAGAAGATTCCGGATTGCTGGAGATAAAACAAAGCGGAATGAAAATAAAAGAAGTAAACGAAAAACTTGAAGACACAACACCTCAAGAAAAAATATCAGAATATGTAGCCTCCACAGCTGTCCAGACTCTGACAGCAAATAATTCGGAAGGAGCAGACTCAAAAAACGAAACAGGAGAAAAGGATGGGGAGAAGACTTTTCCGGAGAAAGAAGAAAAAACAAAAGCTGTATATCCGTTCTCAGCTGGAAAACTAAATGAAAACAGGATTCCTAACAGGGATTCCGGCAGCAACCCTATTGAAAAGATAAAAAGTGAAAGTAAAAACAGCACTGCAGCAAGTCTTCTTGGAGAAAATTTGATTGAAGAGCTGTTGAGCAGTGATGACCTGATCCCTGAAGAGGAACAGGGTTTCGTTAAATATCTTCAGGAACCGGAAATTGGGGAGCTGATTAACGAGCTAAAAGACATAAGGTCTCTCCTTGCCCGAGAAAAACGTGCAGCTTAAATGCTGGATAAAGAGACAAAAGAAACAAAAAAGAAGTAAAGAGAAAACGTGACGGGAAAAGACCGGCACTATAATTGAGAGCTTGTTGTGAAAATTTAGCCATTAAAGTTATTTGTGCTCATGGAGATGGAAAAGCCCTTCCCTTGCTTTGTTAAGGAGATCATTTGCTTCCTCAACCTTGCTGGCTGCCTCAAGGATATCTTCGGAGGCTTCGAGAAAACCATCTTTTTTGGCTTTCTGGGCCCATTCTCTGAAACTCTGTATGTGGCTTTCGTTATGTTCGATCCAGTGTTCAATCAAATGGGAAAGGTTATCGTGACTAAGTTCTTCGGTAATTGTTATTCCCTCCTGCTTATGAGTATGGAATTCATGGTATAAATAAAGCTTACCAGTTGAAATTCATGTTTATTTTCAGTCCGCTTGCTGACTGTTTATATTCTCGTTTTACCTGGAGTAATACTATATGGGAATACATGATAAAGACATTTACGTTCGGTTGCCGAGAACAGAGAACAAAATCAGAGCTGCTACATATCTGGAAGATAACAAAACTGCAATATTGGATTTTGAAAATTACTTATATGCCCAGGGGATCGGAGCTCTACGAATCCTGGATTGTATCACTACCTTGCACCGCTATGCTCTTGCCACTACAAAACCCTTCAAGGAAATGACAAGGACTGATGTCCAGGTAATTGTAGCAGGGATCGAGAGATCTGATCTTGCAGAATCATCAAAGCAGCACAACAAAAGCATATTGAAAAAATTTTTCAGATACCTCCAGGGAGAGCAGAATGCTGCCTCCTGGGTGAAGACAAGTGTCAAGCTAAGTTCTAAGAAACTCCCAGAGGACCTCTTCACTGAAGACGAAGTAAAGATGCTCATAGAGGCAGTGGACAATCCAAGGGACAAGGCACTCATTTCCGTTCTGTTTGATAGTGGTTGTCGGGTAGGGGAGATCGGGGACCTCAGGATCAAGAACATTATTTTCGATGAGTACGGGGGGATTATCAATGTCACAGGTAAGACCGGAGCTCGCAGAGTACGGTTGATGTTTTCGATGTCAGCAATCGCAGACTGGTTGGACTATCATCCACTAAAACAAGACAAGGAAGCATATGTCTTTGTGAACGTGTCCGGACCAAACAAAGGAAAACAAATGAGGCACAGTGCCATAGACCAGATGATCAAGAAAGCAGCAAAAAAAATAGGGATGGAAAAAAGAGTACACCCACATCTGTTCAGACACTCCAGAGCTACCATGTATGCACAACATCTCACCGAGGCTCAGATGGAGATGAACTTCGGATGGATTCACGGCTCGAAAATGTCAGGAACATATGTCCATCTTTCCGGAAAACAGATTGATGATGCTATCCTGGGAATCTATGGAAAAAAGAAAAAGGAAGATGTTCTTCCTGAACTCATGAGCATAACGTGCCCCAGATGCAAGAAAGATAACGGCCCCACATCTTCGTTCTGTGTTCAATGTGGCCTTCCTTTGAACTTGGATGCAATGCAAGAGGCTCAAACCTCTCAGGAAAAGTTGATGCATGTAATTGAGATGATCATGAGGAACGACGAAATTAGAAGTATGTTAGATGAAGTCTGACATACTCCCACGACTAAAGATCGTGGGCTTTCTCCTTTGTTTATCGTAAACTGCAAATATGTGCTTTCAATTCCTCAACCGTATCAAAAGGCCCTATTGTTTTTTGCTTTTCTATTCTTTTCAGTTTTTCAATATATTCAGGTTTTAACTCTGGCTCTAAAATCTCTTCTTCATACTCATATGCCATGTGTTCGATAGCTGCGCTTTTATTCTTTAAACCGTATTTTGCCTTGATAATATTCAAAACCCGGTTAGTGCGGTCATCAATGTTTATAATAGCTTGAACCATGTTATCATATTAATAAGATGTTAATGCCATATTAACACCTATCGTTCCGTAATTGACAGAAAAAAAGAGGAAAAAAGATAAACCTGTGCAGGCTCATCTGATGGTATTGTTCCTTATGGTCGCTCCTGGAGCATAGATTCCAGGAGACTTGCATTTTTCAATTATATTGTCCTCGATAATTACATTTGACATCTTGGCTTCTATCGCCCGGATCCCTGGGTATGGTAGCCCTCTGATGTAATTATCAGATACCAAGATATCCTTGAGAGCACCCTGCAGTTGCAGACCCGTATGACCTCCTCCGGCCGTCGAGCATTTATTGTTCAAGAACTCTCCTTTTGTTACATTGTAGAACCGGCATGAAGAGTTTGTCCTGTTAATGAATGTGGAGTTCTTCACTGAAATATTTTCCACGTAGTAGGTAGCTACTCCGTCATGCCCACACTTGTTTACAGTGAGGTTGTCTATTGTGACGTTCTTGCAGTCACTGAAAAGCAGCGCATCATTACATCCATTCTTGAACGTGCAATTTTCAACCGTGAAGCCATCCAAGCCGATCAGTGTTGCCATGTTATACAGCGAAGTCCCGAGTCTGACATCAGGATAGTAATCGCTTTGACTTCCATCTATAGTGAGGTTCTTCAGTACTACTTTGCTTGCGGAGTTCTTATATACCATGAGCATTGCCTTTTCTTCACGAATAGGGCAGCCCCTGTAGCCCCATGAAGGAAGGCCCTTGGCGAGCTTCAGAATAGCTCCATTCCCTTCCAAGACTGTATTGCTCCTGAACAGCAGGCTCTCGTCAATGTTATAGACAACATCCTTTTTGAGAGAGATTATCCCGGAATAGCTGAGGGCCTCGTTCAGTTCTGAGGCATTAGCGCCCTCATAGAATCTCTTGATTCCATCTGCCCCAACCGCCTCGATTGAATAGTTTTCGGATGGTTGCTCAGGCTCTACAGGTTGCTCAGGCTCCGGACCCGCAGGGACACTCGGCTGTTCTGTCTCTTGATCTCCACAAGCATTGATCTATACGAGTTGTCCCCAGATTGAAATTGGCCTGTCCCCAACACTGGCCTTAATGGTTCCCGCGAGAATTTCTGCATCTGTGCGTGAATCACACATAATCATTATAGTTGCAGGCTCAGTTGTTTCTACAGGCTCAGTTGTTTCTACAGGCTCTGCAGGTTGCTCAGGCTCCGGACCTGCCGGGACACTCGGCTGTTCAGGACCTACATAAGAAAAGGTGTATGCTACATCCCTCATCCTTGAGCGTGCAGGCCCCGTTGTTTTCAGATACCATCTGAGGGTTACGGGCTGACTTGGTCCTGCAGTGAAGTCCACTGTCTTGGCCTGCTCTTCGTATGATGTACTCTTTGTTACAAATGTTGCCAGTTCTTCCTGTTTTCCTCCAACTTCGGCAGTGACTATACATGTGCCTTCAACTCCTGCAGCTGCAACCTGGAAGAGTATAGACAGCTTTTCAATCTTGATCCGCTTACCCATCTCTGCAGGGATGGTTACTTTTTTCTGCATTTCCCTTTCACTTGAAAGGTCTACGTTCGTATATATCGTCGAAAAAATACCGTCTATTACAGGCATGGTCATTTTCTCCTGAAAATCTGTTTTTCTGGCAACACGTTCTGAATTGCAGTAACATCTTCATCACTACAAGAAATAATCACAAAAGCTGGTTTCTCAGTTGGTTCTTCTTTGGGTTCATCGACCTTGTTGGATATATTGATTGCCCCATAATAGTTTCCAGATACATTGTTCTGGAAAACGTTCCCCGAAGCTTCTACAGTGTAGTAATCCTTACCAAGGACGTTAGCAATTCCATATCCTGAAACTGCCCCTGCGTAGAAGGCCTTCTTTGTGTTGGAGATAGAGTTCTTCCTGACAATAGCTTTGCAGCCCCTGACACCACCCTTACCGATATAGTTGTCAAAACTCACTGCATTTCCGTAGCACGAATCAAAGATATTGTTCTCGATTATGACATCCGTGAAACCATCGAACACTGTTCCACCCACTCCAGGGATCCCGTTCCCTTTGTCCATCATACCGCAGTTTCGGAAGGTATTATGGTGAATGTGAACTCCAGCTGCATTTCCAAGAGGCACGCTTGCTATGCCCCAGACACCAGGTCCTTTAATGTCATGGATTAGGCAATTTTTCATTTCTACTTTCGTGCATTTTGTCCCATCCAGGAGATTCTCAAGCTGCACAGGTGGAGCCCAGGCATTTTTTGTGATGTCTGAAAACTTGCAGCTGTCTATCAGGACATCCGAGGAGGACCTGACCCTGACAGCATTGTTGGCTCTGATCTCAACGGAGCAATCCTGTACGACGGCACCTGAGCACTTATAGAGGTGCAGCCAGTCATGCCCCCCCTCTGCTCCGGAGCAATGGTCAAAGACAAGATTTGTACCGCCGTTCAGCCTCCATCCGTCGCCCTCGTTCCTATCTATCTGGATATTCCTGAAAACAGAGTTTGTGATGTTCGAGAATCCAAACAGGTTTCCGTATCCTACTCCATGATCGTTTGGAGTGTTGCCCTGGTTTGCGTAGTTCCCATCGTAGACAAGACCTTCAATTTCCAGTCCTGTTATCGAAGCCCCCTTTTGCCCGATGACCGGGACCTGAAGACCGAAGTTCGGAGCGTTATCCTTCAGTCGGAAAGTTACACCGTTTCCTGAAATCTTTGTATAATCGAAAAAACGAATCAGGGAACTCACTTCAATTTCGTTGTCTTCTGAAAAAACAAATTCTGAAGGAACGTTCCCTGTGTTGTTGATGAGCGTCTGAAGCTTTGAAGAGGAGTCTATAGAAGTCGGGACAGTAATTGATGGTGACATTATTATATAATTAGGGGATTTTGTATATTAATTGTTAACACTGTTAACTATTTAAAAAAATGAGTTTTATAGGAAGAAGCTTAAAACCCCTCGAGTCGAGTGGTAGTTTACTTTACCTGGTTCTTATAACAGGTATTGACCTTTTGGGTGATATTCTTCATTATGTAGTCATACTCATTTTTCTTAATCTTCTCGAGGTCCAGAGTTGTCTTGTACCCCTGCTCTGTGAGGGCGTGTCTGACTCTGTGGACTGCATAGTTGCCTGAAACCGAGAGGCCATTAACTTCAAGGCTCGGGATCTTCACTGTCACAAGATCTCCTTTTTTCGCATCAGGTGTTCCTTCAAGAACTACCTGGCCTGCAACATAAGGAAGCTTTGAATCAGTCACAAGTCCGCTGGCTATTGTAGTACATAAGGAATTGCTCTTGATCCATGCGAAAGTGTCAACTGCATACCTGTTACCATACTTAGCAATCGCGGCAGCATCAGAAGCATTTCCTGAATATTGAGTATTAGTGGCCGCGTCCGTTCCTCCTTTCACATATCGGAAAGTCCTTACTTCCTCCCCAATGACATCAAAGGTGGCAGAAAGCAGTCGGTTTGTCCCTTCAATCGCCTTGTACTTATCTGTTGGGGTGGTGGAAAACTGCTTCCAGGTAAGATAGCAAGTGCTGAGATTTCCTCCAGCTGTATAGGTAGGCTTGACATCAATTATTCTCTTGTACCCGGAAACTTTTTCCATCTCGGCAAAGACATCTGACATATATACTTGCTGTGCCTTTGCGTTGTACTCTGGAATTATAAGGCCCGATTCTGCATGAGTACTCGAGTAAGCTATCCGGCTCAGTCTGCTTGAAACAAGCTCCTGTAGAATGACGGTTGCATCCACATTTGTATATGTCTTATCTGCCGTAAGAAGAGCATATTGTGACTCTACAAGATGTCCAACGCAATTTAGCTGAATAGTATTATTTCGGCTCAGTTCCTTACTCTGGTTTTCAATCCTGCCCTCGAAGAGGTCAACCCATAGATGTTTTTCGTTCCGATAATACCGAATTGAAATCTGCAACCTTACGATGTCATCAAACTCTACATGGGAAACGGATTCCGGATTGCCCGAACTTGAATTAGGGATTATTTCTATTGTTGCCTGTGGCACGTTTGTGAAAGGGTACTCATCTACACAGTCAAACCTTACCACTTTAGGATAATATTTCTCATGTGTATCATATTTTTCAATGATCAGACGAACATCGATTATGCGGATCATGTTCCTCCTCCCCCCTTTCATGGGAGAATATTTGCATCCCTGATTTCAAGCGTAGCTACCATTGAGCATTTTCCAGCCCCATCCGACCCAACAGTTGCACCTATAGTATTGGCTTTCCCAGTGGCATAGATGAAGAACCGTTCTGCATCCATCGTGTCAAGGGTCGCATATTCTAACAGTTGACCGAACTCACAGGACTCCGATGCGTGTGGTTCAATTTTTACATAATACTTTGTCTTTCCCCTAAGCCGGAGATTTACCGCGTTGTCTAGCTCCCTCTGAACTTCAGCATTCGTGACCCCTACAGTTGTGTTGCCATCTACAGGATAGAAAGTACCTGGGGCTCCCCCTGAACCGCTCGCATCGGCTATTGAAATCTGAGGAATTCCACTGATGACATAGAGTTTGATGAAAGGGATCCCGGTAACGGGATACAGAGTGTCAAACATGAAGATAATAGAACTTCCAACTGGCATAATCAGAGTTTGAGCTGTGGCATTCCTGACGACACCGCCAGTAATAGCATAGGCATTGTTAAGATATGCGCCATCCACAAAGTTTTCAACGTACCTGTACGCCCCGGTTCCATCGTTCCGGATTTCCACCATGTAACCCTGAGGAAGTCTATTACAGCACTTCAGGACCCTGCTAGGATCGGCAGAGTTATAGAGAGAAAGACTAGAGGTTGAAACAGTTACACCGTCAAGCATCTCAGTCAGCTTATACGAGAAGTCCGTTGCGTAAGCTCTACGGGTAGAGTTTGAGGTTTTGAGGTAGAACCGGATTTGTAAGGATTCTCCAGGAGCAGTGACCAGCCGGTAAGGCAGAACATAGCTCTTATTCTGATAGGAAGTTGAAGTGGTGGTCCATTCAATGATTGTAGTTTCTACCCCAGAGTACAGGCTGTTTGCCTTCACAGTTACCTTGAGGTAAGCGGTGACTGTTGACAGCGCACTCATTAATTTGGCGGCAAACTCATCTATTCTATAATAAGAGTTCCCTGTAAGTGCTGGTAGTGTTACAGTCCACTCCAGGCTTGTTGGGGCTGTCGAGTAAGCCGTTGCGGCGGAACTGTATACATAATCTGTTGGGGATGCCCCTGTTATTACCCTACCTGTTGAGGGGGAGGATGTTGTTATGTCTGCCCCTACTCCCCTCACTATGACATTAGGTACAATATCATAGGTCCCGTTTGTAAGGATGTCAGAGCCGCTTTCTGCAAGCTCAAAGTCGGATTCCTTGGCGCAGACAATATCATCACAGTGGAAAATTGCTCCTGCATTTGGAATGCCCGTACCCATAACCCAGAGGGAAACCGATGTAGGGATGGTGTCAAATCGGAAGTAAATCTGTTTCTGGCTCCAATCCTCATTTACATCCCAAATCAGCTCTTTTATGATTGATGCGCCAGACATCAAAGCAACTTTAAAATTGCCTCGAGTAAGTCCTTCGACCATCCCTCTGGCGGACAAAACATACCTTGAACCTGCATCCTGTATAGAGTTGAAGGTAAGAGTTTGATAGGTCTGCCCTGGAGTCGGGCTTGTCCCATCCCCTTCTATTTTCAAGGAGTATCGACCATCTACAACATGCTCGGTACTCCTTCCCTGGCCAGGAGAGTAGAAAACCCAGTTTTTAGGTGCAGTGTTGTCGAAGGACCCGTAAGAGTCGGAAACCATAACCCTGTTCGTTCCGGTAGTCGCAACGGCAACAAATTTCTGCTGTTCTCCTGAAAAATCGATCGAAACCCACCCGGAAGCTTCTGAAGGATCAATCATCTGCCAGTTAACCGCGTCATGGGAATAGATTACCTTATTCTCTGTAGTGTCCTGAGACACACAAACAAGGAGCCCCAGCGGGTTCGCCCAGACCAGATCGCGCCACTGATTTCTTTCATAAGTAATTGAAGTACCGCCTGCAGTCAACTCAACAACAGTATAACCCATCTCCGTTGTTCCAGCCCTTATTGCAGTGTTAGAAGTCTTGAGCCTGTACCTTATGGTAAGAGTCTGTCCTGTCGGTACTTCGATTGCTACATTCAGAGATTTGGGAACATAAGTTGTGGATGTCTCGGTCCATTCAACTATCTGAGTTTCAGCCCCTGCTCCAATCTGATAGGTTACTATAAGAGAAGCAGTCGGACCCGAACTTACAGCTCTGAGCTTACATCGGACATTATCTATTCTATATATATGATTGTCCGAGAGAGCCGGGAGGGTTACTGAATACATCGGGTTATAATTTGAATAGTAATCGTTTGTGGGAGTTGTATAGTTATATCCTACTGCAGTATCAGCAGCCAGGGTATTTACGATGGATTCTGGTGTCCCGGTGGTTATACTTGAACTATAAGGAGTGTCCCTTAAAGTCCAGGTAATCCCATCGGGACTGGTCATTATCTGCTGAGTTCCGTCCTCAGAACAGACAACGAACAGACCGAGAGTATCAGCCCAAACTACAGAAGTCCATTTCTGAGCCGGGCAGGTCCGTAGAGTCCAAGTTGCTCCGTAGTCATCAGAGGTCATTACCCTGTAAGTCGCAGATCCTCCATAAGCAACAACAACTATCCTATGCAGTCCAGGAGAATAAGCTGAACTCAGCCAGTTATTAGACTCAGACCCTGCAGGAGTTACTACGGTGGTCCAGTTTGCACACTGATCATCAGAGTACATTATTCTGGCTGTGGTCCCTCCATATGCGAAACAAATTACTCTGCCTGTGGTCAGGGTATCATTCGGCGGTATCCAGAGAGCATCGCCCCACGAGTTATCTACTGGGGTTGTTTTTGCGGTCCACGTTTGACCATCGGGAGAGATTGCACACCTATTTCCTGTCCCGGTAATAGAAGTGATTACCCAAATACCCCACTCCGGACACCAGACCAGACCACGCCATTGATTGTTAGCGTTTGCTGGAAGCCCTGAAGGAACTGCCCAGGTTTCTCCATCAGGAGATATCATTATCAGGGTGTTTGGGGTCCCGGTTGCGGCTATTGCACAGTACTGATTCAGTTCAGGGGAGTGCCGGACACGACGCCATTCATTAGCAGCGACGGCATTTTTTGATTCCCAAATTAAGGAAGAGTTTGCTTCCCATTCCTCAAAAGATGGGTTTCTAACAATGTTTCCAGCATAGCAGTCATCACTCGAAAAGAGCATGGAGTTATAAATGTACCTGCTCCGGACCCTTTTCCGAACACTCTCCATATAGGGTTTTTCCGAAAGGAAGGTCAATGTATACGGGTGAGCTTCGTCAGGGATATCGTCTGTCATTAGTATTTTTGAGTCGTGAGATTCCCCAGATCCGGTAATCCTGTACCCCTCGTAAGGACCGCCTAATTCAATTATGGATTTCCCTCGCCGATAGAAAGAAGCAAGGACTTTGTTCATGTCAGCAATCGTGAAAGCAAGACAGTCAAAAACTGTTACAGACCCCTCCATATCAAGGTCTGACAAGTTCCAGCCAGCCACTGAGGGGCTTTTGGCTTGAGCTACTACCTTTCCGCCCTGCCCGCTGAACTTCTGCCAGAAAAACTCTATACCATTAATATACCCATTGAAGGGGATTCTCTCAAAATATTCTTCCTCATCAGTGATTATGCTCAGTGCAGGGGGAAGATAAGTTCCAGGTTGAGTATCTGGGGTTGAATCGTCGGTATCTGTCCTGTCACCTGGAAGTGCCCCTGAAATCGGGCTGGCTGAAGTTGATACCGGAGTAACCCCAAGATAGTTTCCTGACACATTGCTATTGAGATAGTTGTTCTCTGCAACAACTGAGAAAGTTGTAGGGACTTTATTCCATATACCATACCCACCGTCTGTGCTTGCTACAGTTCCAGTAATGTTGTTGTTCTTTACTGTGGCTGTAACTCCGCTTGCAATAGCTCCTGAAACAAGAATTCCTGCTCTGTAGTTGCCTGAAATTGTGTTATATTCTACTTTTACGCCGTTACCCCAGGAATATACTGAGATTCCACAGAAGTAATTCGCCCAAGTAGTCTGACCGCATCCATGTATCTTGTTATTATAGATGTAGATGTTCTGAGGGTTGGTTCCTGCGGTCTTCAGGTAATCTTCGATCTCAATCCCTGCCCCGCCTACATTTATTGTGTTATTGAAGACGTTGATGTTATTTGTGAGGGCAGTATGACCAGAGCTTGCAGGCTCATTCCCGATCTGAACCCCGTGTTCTCCAAGAGCTGGTGCGCTTGAAGCTCCAGTCCAGTCTCTTATATTGTTGTCATGTATTCTGCCTTCCCGGCAGTTATCACAACGGACTCCTGCATTTGTAATTGCCTGAATGTCGTTGGAATTGACTTCTATACCGTCAACATCAATCAAGAAAACCGATGAGTGCTGAAGATTCCACATTGTGTTATCGTGGACCCTGACCGTTTTCCCATAGTTAATGCGGACCCCATCACCCATTCCATCATGAAGAGTCATGTGGTGGACATTGATATTTTCTACCGGAGAGCCAGCCACACCTTTGAAATATATTATGTTGTAGAAACCCTTCCCCCACTTTCTTTCTAAGTCCCCGTCAAAAACTCCAAGGTGTGTAAGGTTAGCCTCGTTCGCGTCAATCTGGAACCCAAATATTTCTACATTTGTTGTCCTTGTCCCTGGAGCATAAGTCCCTCCGGATCCAAGCTGACCGATCACAGGGATCCCAGAAGACCACATACAGGTATTTTCGAGCCTGATAATTGCGGTAGAATCTCCGGTTAAGACCGTGTTAGACCCCATTAAGAGTAGATTCGATATATTGTAGGTATGTGGACCTCGGAGGTATACTGTATTGCCGGGATTCGCGCTCGCCCATGCAAGTGCCTGATTTATCTCTGCCTGATCATCTGTACCATCTGTTACATAAGTACCTGAAGGCCCTCCTGACCAGGTTACATATCGTGTTTCTCCCGCCATGTTGCATCAGTCCGTTTTTTAATTAGAGGATCGATAATTTATTTAGAAAAATTCAGAGAGATTAACCGCCTGTTGCTCTTTTTACGCTTGCTGTACTCGACTTGGAAGCTTCATAGTTATTCTGGATTTTTACATTGTTGTTATAGACTGTCTGGTTTGCCTGTCTTGATTTGACTTCGGAAGCAGTCATCATGTTTGCAGGGGTCACGACCTTAACATTGCCTTCACCAGTCCCCGATCCTCCAGAGGAAGTAACACCAAGTTTTGCTCTTGTATTCCACTTCCCAGCAAGAGCTTCGAGTTCACCAACCTGTGAAATGCTTGTCTTTATAGCGGACCCTATCCTATTTGCAGCAGAAATTGCAGCACTCGCCGCCTCACTTGCCATATTGGAAACGTTCACAAACGACGCCGCATAAGACTGATTTGCTGAAGTTGCCCCCCCCACTGCACCAGTAAGAGAATTAACGGCTGGTACAGTACCTGCAACATTTCCTCCCATTGCTGTGGCTGCTCCTCCTGCCACATTAAATCCCCCTACCATTTGTCCTGTAGCAGTATCTGTTTTTATTCCCATCTGTTCAGCAGCAGCTCCAGTTGTGCCATATACGTTTTGCATTTGTCCGAGGGAGTTCGCGACAACGTTCTTGGCTGAGTCTGCCGAAGATCCAACATTATTGTGGTCTTGACGAATCCCTTCTGCTTTTTGATGTATAGTGTCCCCAGCTCCACCGATAACAGAAGTGACTGTATTCCAGATCGTCGTAACTCCGGAAACAAATGAGTCCGGAATCATATCA
>Ga0208695_1001236_pt1 | contig 21962 bp, 18 predicted proteins | sample AD_UKC111_MetaG_FD_184449 | JGI IMG/M metagenome (GOLD analysis project Ga0208695, IMG submission 184449) | Active sludge microbial communities of municipal wastewater-treating anaerobic digesters from Hong Kong - AD_UKC111_MetaG (SPAdes)... | ecosystem: Engineered > Bioreactor > Anaerobic >...
CGAAAGAGTCGCCAGGGTGAATCGCGGCGAATCGCCGGTGCACGAGGATGGGTTGCCCGAATTGCTCAGGAGAAATGTGGACGTTCGATTGACGGCGACCGCCGACTGGCAGAGCGCGATCATGGACACGGACGTCACTTTTATCGCGGTAGGTACCCCGCTCTGTGGAGATGGGATCGACTTGACGGCTGTCGAATCGGCATCCACAGCGATCGGTGAGGCACTGCGGGAGAAAGACTCCTATCATGCGGTGATCGTGAAGAGCACCGTGGTGCCTGGGACCACCGACAGCGTTGTGCGGCCGATACTGGAGCGGGCTTCTGGCAAGAAGGTGGGGCGAGACATCGGCCTCGGCGCAAATCCTGAATTCCTAACGGAAGGCACGGCAGTGGATGACTTCCTGCATCCGGACCGAATCGTTCTGGGGGGCAACGATGACAGGACGTTGGACCTCCTAGAGGACTTGTACCAAAACTTCGAAGCGCCGAAGCTGCGGGTTAACAACCGGACGGCGGAGATGATCAAGTACGCTTCGAACGCCCTGCTAGCCACGATGATCTCCTTCGCAAATGAGATTGGCAATCTTTGTTCGGCTACGGGAGGTGTTGACGCCGTCGATGTCATGCGGGGCGTCCACCTGAGCCGCTATCTGAGCGCAGTGTCGCCCAACGGCAATCGTTTCGTAGCACCTATAACCAGTTTCCTGGAGGCCGGATGCGGGTTCGGCGGGAGTTGCCTTCCGAAGGACGTCGGTGCACTGGTCGCATACGGGCGCAGTGCTAATGAGCCCATGCGACTGCTGGAATCAGTGCTCCAGGTGAACAAGTCACAGCACCGACAAGTGCTTTCCCTGCTTGACAGGCACTTTCCTTCTTTGACTGGTGTCCGGATCGCGGTTCTTGGTCTGGCGTTCAAGCCCGACACGGACGACGTGAGGGAGTCCCCGGCTATTCCGGTTATTCGCGAGTTACTCGCACGCGGCGCGCGCGTGAGCCTCCATGACCCGGTGGCGAGCGGCGAAAGCCGCCGGCTGTTCGGCGGAGATGTTCAGGTTTGCGATGAGCTGAAGGACGCTGTCCGGCACGCAGAGGCGGTCGTGCTGATCACGCGATGGAAAGAATACGAAGAACTTCCGGCGCTTTTGGCGGAGCTGAAACGGGAGCCAGTTTTCGTTGATGGGCGCCGCATGATCGAGAAGCACAAACTTGCACACTACGAAGGCATCGGACTGGGTACACTCCCGGCCCCGTCCGGCCAGAAAGCGAGCCTCTGATGAATTGCAGCGGGACTACATGCGATAGTACAGCCGCCAGCGGTCCGCAGGCCTCCAGCGTGTTGCGCCAGCCAGGCGGGGACGGCGGCGCCCGGCAGCCGTGTTGCCGCTTCTGCGGTGCCGTACTGCGGCACACCTTCATCGATCTAGGCATGTCGCCGCTGTGTGAAAGCTACGTCAGCGCAGAGCGGCAGGATTGTATGGAGCCCTTCTACCCTCTCCACGTACGCGTATGCGAACAGTGCTTGCTGGTTCAGTTACCCGAGTATGTTCGCGCGGCTGAGATTTACACGGAATATGCCTACTTTTCTTCATACTCCACCAGTTGGGTCGACCACGCCCGCCGCTATGTGGATATGGTTACGGAACGCTTCGGCTTGAATGACAAAAGCCAAGTCGTGGAATTGGCGAGCAACGACGGCTACCTTCTCCAACACTTTGTGGCGAAGGGCATCCCGGTGCTAGGGATTGAGCCGGCCGTCAACATAGCGGAGGCCGCTCTGAAGAAGGGGATACCGACAGTGGCCAGGTTTTTCGGGCAGGAAACCGCGAAGGAACTGGCGTCTCGCTGCCGCCCGAACTTGCTGCTGGGCAACAACGTTCTGGCGCATGTTCCCGACATCAACGATTTCGTAGAAGGTATGCGGATTCTTCTGCCGCCGGAAGGCATCATCACGATGGAATTCCAACATCTGATGAGGCTCATGGATGGAAACCAATTCGACACGATCTACCATGAACACTACTCTTACCTGTCGTTTCTGGTGGTGGAACGGATCTTTTCCGCACATGGGCTCACGATCTTCGACGTGGAAGAACTGGGCACGCACGGAGGTTCGCTGCGGATCTTTGCCTGCCACGACGGCCAAAGGCCTGTAGGCGACTCTGTGCGCGCGATCCGGCAGATGGAAGAGCAAGCGGGATTCACGAACCTCGCGCATTACTTCACCTTCGCAGAACAGGTCAAACAGGCCAAATGGGCGTTGCTTGAGTTTCTGATTGCGGCCAGGCGCGCCGGCAAGACGGTGGCCGGCTACGGCGCCCCGGGGAAGGGAAACACATTGCTGAACTACTGCGGCGTTCGCACCGACCTGCTTGAATACACGGTGGACCGCAATCCTTACAAACACGGAAAGTTTCTTCCGGGGACCCGTATACCCATCTTTGCGCCGGAGCGAATCCAGGAAACGCGACCGGACTATCTGCTGATCCTTCCATGGAATCTCAAAGACGAAATCATGTCTCAAATGCGGAGCGTGCGCGAATGGGGCGGGCGCTTCGTCGTCCCGATCCCGCGTGTTGAGGTCTTCGATTAACCGGTGGAATGCCACCGAGGGAGGTCACCCTATGAAAGTCGTCCTCTTTTGCGGGGGGCTTGGAACGCGGCTCTCGGATTATTCCCAGACTTTGCCCAAGGCCATGGTCGAAATCGGCTATCGCCCGATCCTGTGGCACCTGATGAAATACTATGCCCACTACGGCATTACCGAATTCATCTTGTGTCTCGGGTACCGCGGAGACTGCATCAAGAACTACTTCCGGCACTATGACGAATGTTTGTCCAACGACTTCGTTCTTACGCGCGGCGGCCGTAAGGTCGCCTTGCGGAATCGAGACATCGACAAGTGGACCATTACGTTCGCGGACACTGGCTTGCAGAGCAATCTTGCGCAGCGGTTGCGTTGCGTCGAGAAGTATTTGGGTGACGACGACGTGTTCCTGGCCAACTATTCCGACGGTCTGACCGACCTGCCGCTTCCGGGCTATCTGGAGGAGTTCTACCGGTCGGGGAAAGTGGCAAGTTTTGTTGCCGTGCGCCCGTCTCAAACGTTCCATCTCGTAACCATCGATGAAGAGGGGACGGTGCGGAATATCAGGCCGGCGACGGAATCGGATGTATGGATCAACGGCGGCTTCTTTGCATTCAGACGGGAGATATTCAACTACCTTCGCGACGGGGAAGACCTGGTGGACGGAGCCCTGCAGAGGTTGCTTGTCGAACGGCAGCTTTACGCACATCGTTACCGAGGATTCTGGTCCTGCATGGACACGTTCAAAGAAAAGAGAGTGTTTGACGCCCTTTACGAATCGGGCCAGATGCCTTGGGCAGTGTGGGAAAGCGCAGAGCAGAATGGCTGCGATCTGCCGGCCAAGCCATTGGGGTGGCGCAAGAGTGCCGCGAGCAGTCATCCGGCAATACGGCCGGATAGAGGCGCCAAAGCCGCGGTAAGCGAGTCTCGAACCCGAACTCTGAGCGCCTGACGACGATGCTCCACCTGCCGATTCAGAATGGGACACGCGAACCGCTGAAGGTCTTGTGCCTAGGCGCCCACAGCGACGACATCGAGATCGGGTGCGCTGGGACGATCATAAATCTTGTCCGGAGTCATCCTGGGATATGCGTCGACTGGGTGGTGTTTGGCGCCAAATCGCCGGAACGGGCAAAGGAAGCCCGAACCAGTGCCGAGGTCCTGCTGAAGAATGTGAAGCAGTCTCGCGTCGTCATCAAACGATTCCGTGACAGCCACTTTCCGAATGCCACGGACAAGATAAAGGCTTACTTTGAGACGCTGAAGAGCACGGATCCCGACGTGATCTTTACGCATCAACGGAACGACTTGCACCAGGATCACCGGACGATCTCCGACATAACCTGGCAGACATTCAGAGACCACCTGATTTTGGAGTACGAGATTCCCAAATATGACGGGGACCTGGGCGCACCGAACATCTTTGTTCATCTCTCCGAATCCGTCTTTGAACGCAAGGCGGCTCACATCCTCAACCACTTCGACACCCAGACCGAACGCCATTGGTTCGGCAAGGAGACGTTTTCATCTATTGCGCGCCTGCGTGCGATTGAATCACGAGCTCCCAGCGGATACGCGGAAGCGTTCTATTGCCGCAAGCTCGTTCTTGATGTAAAGACTTAACGGCCGAGCGTGACTGTCTGCGCACTGTATCGGTAAGCAGCAGGACAACAAGCCATGATATGTACAACCATTATTCCCACCATCAATCGGCCGACTCTGGAACGAACAGTCAGGAGTGCTGTCGAACAGAGTCTGGATCCAACGCAACACGAGATACTGGTGTTTAACAACAGCGATGCGCCGTTGCCCGAGGTGAGCTGGCTTCGCGCCCCGAAAATCAGAGTGATTGACTTGCATTCCAACGTAATCGAGGCGTCAAACAACGGCGCGGCCATGGCGCGAAGTAAGTATATAAATTTTCTACACGACGACGATTACCTGCTGCCTGACGCACTCTCTACTCTCATAGAGGCGGCCGAGGCATCGGATTGCTGCTGTGCCTATGGCGCTTACGAGCTTGTTGATGACAGTGATCGGCGAGTATGTGTCATACCTGCGGCTACGAAGGGGAATATGTTTGCGTGGTTCATTAGTGGGGAAGTTCTGCACTTTGCGTGTTCGTTGATCCGAAGAGATATATACCTTCTCGTCGGGGGACTGGACCGTCAGTTCACAGTAAGGCCTGACTTGGATTTGCTTTGTCAGATGGCACTTCATGGTGATTTTCAGTTCACAAGCCAGGTGGTTGCGGTGGTCAGACGTTCTGGAGGGCCGAAGTCATGTATCAACTTTGACGGCATGTCAAGGGACCACCGTGAGTTGCGTGAGAAAGCACTTAACTCGCCGTTAGCGTTTTGCCGAATGCGGGACTCGATCGGACAGGGAGTTGTCCTTCGTGGCCGGGCATGTAGGGCCTATCTGGCGTCCTGCATCCTGAATCTGTTATCGGCACGTGTTGTTGTGGCATGGTCTCGTCTTGTTCAGTTCCTGCATTTGGCCGGGTGTTCTCTGTATCGGTTGCGGTTCTGGCATGTTGTCCTCCGGTGGCCTCGAGTGGGTCTTGAATGGTGAAGTGCGCTCTCGAATTCATTGGGCAGGTGGTGACAATAAGATGAAGATATTAGTGACCGGCGGGGCTGGTTTTATTGGCTCGCACATCGTCGACGCGTACTTGGCCGCTGGCCATGAAGTGTGTGTCGTGGACGACTTGTCTTCGGGTTTCCGGCACAACATTCCCGCGGGCGTGCGACTGCATGAAGTAGACATCCGCACTTCTCGATTGGCTGAGGTCTTTGAAGCCGAGCGGCCAGATGTGGTGAACCATCAGGCGGCGCGGGCGAACGTTCGCGAGTCTCTGGAGAAACCTCTGCTGTATGCCGACGTGAACGTTCTGGGTTCCGTGAACGTACTGGAGTGCTGCCGGAGATACAACGTCAGAAAGGTGATCTACGCATCGACGGGCGGGGCTGTTTATGGTGAGCCGGAGTACCTGCCGGTGACGGAAGCGCATCCCGTCAATCCACTGGACCCGTACGGCGCAAGCAAGCACCACGTGGAGCACTACCTACATCTCTATAACCTCAATTTCGGCGTGACGTTCACAGCCCTCCGCTATCCGAACGTGTACGGACCGCGACAGGATCCTCACGGCGAGGCAGGGGTGGTCGCCATCTTTCTTGGGCAGATGCTGGGTGGAGGCGAGCCCGTCATTCATGGGAGCGGGGAACAGCAACGCGACTTTGTCCACGTGTCGGACGTAGCGCGGGCAAGTGTGCTTGCGCTGCAGCGCGGGGACGGCGAGATCCTGAACATTGGCAGTGGTGTTGGCACGTCGGTGAACACGATATTCTCCATCCTTGCCGAACTTACGCACTTTCGTGGGTCGGCGAAGCATGGACCGGCAAAGGCTGGGGAGGTGTCCAGGATCTACCTCGACGCCAGCCGTGCGGCAAAGAGTTTGGGGTGGCAGCCTCAACTAGCCCTGGAGGAGGGTCTGGCCCAAACGATGCAGCATTTCCTGCGGGTGCGTTAGGAAGAAGTGGCTGTTGGATAACGACGCCTCATCGCGCCGCAACTGCTTCCACTGGAGACCGAAATGCTATGAGTAACATCCTTGTAACCGGTGGCGCGGGCTTCATCGGGTCCCATGTCGCCGACCATCTCGTGCGGAACGGACACGATGTGGTAGTACTCGACGACATGAGCGGTGGGTTCATCGAAAACGTTCCACCAGGAGCAAGCGTCGTCCCGGGTAGTATCAACGATGTCGCGTTGATCGAATCGCTGTTTGAACGGAAACGGTTCGATTATGTCTACCATCTTGCTGCCTATGCGGCCGAAGGGCTCAGCCACTTCATCAAACGCTTCAACTACACCAATAACCTGGTGGGGACCGTCAACCTGATCAACGCTGCAATCAACACGAACGTGCGCTGCTTCGTCTTCACCTCGTCGATCGCGGTATACGGCGCATGTGAGGATCTCCCCATGACGGAGGAATCGCCGGCGGTACCCGAAGATCCGTACGGCATCGCGAAACTGGCTGTCGAGCGGGAGCTGCAGGTGTGCAAACGAATGTTCGACCTGAACTACGTGATCTTCCGGCCCCACAACGTATACGGGGAACGCCAGAACATTGGCGACAGGTACCGCAATGTGGTCGGGATCTTCATGAACCAGATTCTTCAGGATCGTCCTATGACCGTGTTCGGCGACGGAAGCCAGGTCCGTGCGTTCAGTTACATAGATGACGTGGCTCCGGTTATTGCTGCCGCCTGCGAGACTCCTGAGGCTTATAACCAAGTCTTCAATATCGGCGCCGACCAACCCTACACTGTCGCCGCACTGGCGCGGGCGGTCGCCAACGCGATGGGTGTTGATCCCAGGATTGCGCATCTGCCGGAAAGGAATGAAGTCCGGAACGCCTTTTCGTCGCACGAAAAAGTACGGCGCGTGTTCGGAGGGCAGCCGCCGGTAAACCTGGAGACCGGCTTGGCGAGGATGGCGAGTTGGGTCAGGCGCCATGGCGCCCGGAGCAGCCAGCCATTCAGGAATATAGAAATTGCCAAGAACTTGCCCGAGGCTTGGCTGGACCGGATCCACGAATCGGCCGTCGGTGCTTGAGGCGATCCGGTTTTTCTATTCATTAATGGTTGTCATGACATGCTGGAACCACGCGTCGCCGCGCTGATACTAAACACCAACCGCCGGGAGGACACGCTCGCCTGCCTGGGTTCATTGGTTGCCGGCACATACAAGAACCTCAGGATCATTCTGCTTGATAACGGCTCAACCGACGGTACGGTGGCGGCAGTCGCGGAGCGCTTCCCAACCGTGGATATCCTCAGGCTGAAGGACAACCGCGGTTATGCCGGCAACAACAACGTCGGCATCAAGGCCGCCATAGACAGCGGCGCAGACTGGCTGTTTGTGTTGAATGAAGACACGGTTGTTGATCCGGATTGCGTAGGTTGCCTCGTTGCCGCAGGCGAAAGTAACGCGCGCGTCGGCATTGTCGGGCCAACCGTGTATCACTACGACGAGCCCAACATCATTCAGTCCGCCGGTGGAACCATCGGACGTTACTGGGAGTCGCTGCATCTGAATAAGGACGAGCCGGACCTAAGCCACAAATCGGAACCTCGCCCGGTGGATTGGATTTCCGGATGCGGGATCATGGTTCGCCGCCAGGTCGTCGAGGATGTCGGCGCGATTGACGAGAGGTATTTCTATTACTGGGAAGAAACGGAGTGGTGCATGCGCGCCCGGAGGGCGGGTTGGCGCATCCTACATGTGCCGGCCGCGAAACTCTGGCACAAAGGGGTCCAGCGCGACTACCGGCCACCTGCCTCCGTCACTTACTATGCGACACGGAACCGGCTGTTGACGTTGGCGAAACATCACGCACCCCTAACCGTCTGGATGGGAGCCGGGGCTCAAATCGTTCGGACATTGATGAGTTGGGCGATCCGGCCGCGATGGAAAGGCATGGGCGCCCACAGACATGCCATGTGGCGCGGCGTCGTGGATTTCGTGTTCCGGCGCTGGGGCGGGCCAGTTCAACTGTAAAGATGGCCTCTTCCCCCAAGGTGTCTATGCAATGAGAGTGTGCATGGTATTGCACGATCCGCAACCATTTGGCGGCCTGGAGGAGTATGCCGTCACGCTTGCCCTCTGCCTGCAGCAAAAAGGAAACAGCGTTAGCGTACTGTCGACAACGTGGGTGCCGCCCGAGAATCAGTACATCAAACGTCTCCGGGACGCCCGTATCCCGTGTATGCAGGTGCCACGGTGGCTTTCCCGTCCTGCCTCGCACTGGCCCACCAAGATGCGCCTTCTAGCCGCGGCTCTAAAAACGCTCACGCCCCTCACGTGCGTCCTGGCAGCGGCGCTGTGTCTTCTCAGACACACTTCCTGGAAGCTCGCGCGCGCAAGCGCCGGGAATCGATTGAGCCAGTTGCTACTTGCAAAGATAGTTGCCCATAACTATTACAGGCCATTATCGCGTGTGCTTCTTGAGTACTGGCGCATGCGCTGGCGACCCGACGTCATTCACGTTCAGGGCTATACGACCAATCTGCTGTTTGTCGTACGATGGGCGCACTCAAGGCGGATCCCCGTTGTGTACGAAGAGCACCAGACTCCCGACTCAAAATACGATTGGTGGCGCGGGTTCGACAAGGTTATAAACGAGGCGACGACGATCATCGCCGTTTCGGAAAAAAGTGCCGAAGGTCTCCGCAGCATTTGCGGCGTGACGCGGCCGGTAGCCGTCGTGAATCGGCCCTTGACGGACCCCCGCAGAGGGATGCCAGCGAATGAGGAATATGAGAACAAAGGGCACACCCCACTCCGGGTGACAACCGTCGCCAGGCTGGCTGAAGCAAAAGGACTGAAACACCTGATTGATGCGATTTCAGCGGTTACGGCGGAACATCCAACGACGCTGTTTCAGGTTCACGGAGACGGTCCCCTCCGCGGAGAGTTGCTGAGCTATGCACACGAGCGTGGTCTGAACGGGGCCGAGATCTTTGTCGGACCGTTTCACAGCCGGGACGAGTTGGACCGCATTATGGGCGCGACAGACGTGTTTGTCCTGCCCTCGCTTCTCGAGGGGCAGCCTCTGGCGCTTGTGGAGGCTATGGCCTACGGCTGTCCGATAGTGGCAACGGCGGTGGGCGGCATTCCGGAGTTGATTCAAGACGGGATCAACGGCCTGTTGTGCGGTCCCGGCGACAGCAAATCCCTGGCAGCGTGTATCTCAAGACTACTTGAGAACCCTGCCTTGCGCACCCGGTTCGGCAGAGCGGCCCGTCAGTCCTTCGAAAGCGGCCCGTTTTCTCCGGAGTCCGTCTGCACCGCCGTCACGTCCATATATCATGTTGCGTTGGCGGCCTGTCATTTGTCCGTACCTTCTGAAGTAACTTAGTGGCGAATAGATAAGATGGCGGCTAGAGACCGCAGGGAAAATAGTGGAGCTGGGCGACCGTTGAAGATCGTCATATCATTGCCTGACCTGCAGCAGATGCAGATGGTGAAGCGCGGCACAACTGCCGACGCGACTTACATCATTCAGAACTATATTGCAAAAGGGCTCGAAGCTCGCGCTCACAGTGTCATGTTCTTTGGGCCCTTTCCTCCCTTGCCGGCTGTATTTACCCGGGACCTAGAGGATCCAACGGCGGCAAGGCGAACCTGGAGCGACACGCCCGCCTTCAACGCCGCCGGCGCTCTCTTCTGGCGTTGCCAGCGGGCTCTGGGCGTGCCATACCTCAATGTGTTCGCTAACCTTCGCCTTCTCGACGGCGGCCTGCAGTGTTTCCCTGAATGCGATTTGGTTTATGAACGGAACGGTCTGTACAGGAATGGCGCCGCGAGGGCGTGCAAACGACTGGGCATTCCGTACATTCTATATTGCGAGGCTGATGACATCTTTGAACATGACATGATGGGCAAGCCGATCAAGGGGCTCCTGAGGTGGCGTGCAAGAGCGACAGCGGAATACAACCTGCGGGCGGCGGACCGTGTTGTGTGTGTGTCGGAGCAGCTTCGACGGCGTCTCATCAGTGAGTGGGGCGTGCGCGCCGACCGGGTCGTCGTGCTGCCCAATGCCGCAGACGTGAGTCTATTCAAACCAGACCCTGCTCTGAGGGTACGAGTCAGGACGTCGCTGGGCATTGCGGAGAGTCCTCTGATTGTCTTTGTTGGTAACTTCTATGTCTGGCATGATGTTTCAACGCTGTTGAGAGCGTTCGCGGATGTGTTGAAGGCTCATCCGAACGCCCGCCTCTTGCTTGTCGGAGATGGGGCAACACGAACAGCAATGATGGATCAGGCGAAGATCCTTGGCATAGCGGGGGCTGTTGTGTTCACGGGCATGGTGGCGCATTCCGACGTGCCTGGCGTTCTGGCAGCGGCGGACATCGCCGTTGTGCCCTATCCTGCTCTGGAGCAGGATGTCTGGCTGTCTCCAATGAAATTGTTTGAATACATGGCAAGTGGTACTGCAATTGTTGCGTCAAGGGTGGGACAAGTTGCGGAGGTATTAAGCGACGGCGAGACGGGCCTGCTCGTTGAGCCCGGTGACAGTGCGGCTATGGGGAGGGCCCTGATACGTCTGCTGAAGGACGACGCCCAGCGCCTGCACTGCGGACAGATGGCGCGACGGAGAGCCGTCGAAAGGCACTCGTGGGATCAGTACTGCTCGCGCCTGGAGAGAATAATGCTGTCGCTGGTGGTTCGAGAGCAGCCTCGCGACATGGCTGCTGTGGTTTAGGAGTGTGCGATTGTTGTGTCGGGTATGGTAAGCAGTCATGAGGCGGAAGAAGTCCTATACGGTTATTTGTGAGGCATGGAAGTGCCGGCAGGCTTTACGTCGTCGATGGGCTTTGGAACTCGGGGTTGACGGTTAAGGCGGGCTAATAGACGTGAGAATCCTCTTCTTGTCGCGCTGGTACCCCTTTCCGCCCGATAACGGATCCAAGATCCGTGTACACAATTTGCTGCAAGGGTTGTCGGAGCGGCATGCGGTTACGCTTGTTAGTTTCGTCAGCCCGGGTGCCGCCCCGGCGGGCACTCCTGTGCCGGGCGCTGCTGTAAGTGATATCAAGTTGTGCGAGTACCACGAATTCCGGCCTGACAGCCCGCGGGCTCTGCTGGGCTACCTCAGCAGAACCCCGCGCTCCCTGATCGACACGTACCAGCCTACGATGGCCACGCTCATCCGGCAGACATGCGAGAACAGCCCGTACGATCTCGTGATTGCCTCAGAGACTTCCATGGCGGCCTACCAATGCTCGTTTGCAAAGACTCCGGCGATTTTCGAGGGAGTCGAACTAGGCCTTTTCAAGCCCGACGACGGACAGGAATTGAATAGCCGGGGTGCGTTGCGGCGGCGCTTGACGTGGGCGAAGCACCGGCGGTACATTGCGCGGCTCGTCGAGAAGTTCCGCGCCTGCACTGTTGTTTCCGAGCAGGAACGCAGCCTCTTGTCAGAGATCGCCCCGGACTACCGTCCGGTTCATGTCATCCCGAACTGCATTTATGTCAACGCCCACGATGGGGCGGCAGGCGGACGCGTTGCGGGCGCTATGGTCTTTGCCGGCTCCTTGTCATACGAGCCCAACCATTGCGCCATGCGGTGGTTCCTCACCGATATCTACCCTTCAATCCGGGCCGAAGTGCCGGACGCAACCATCACGATTACAGGGGATCCGGGGGCGCGGCCTGTCCCGACGGGCCCCGGCGTCACGTATACCGGTGTGGTCCCCGACGTTCAACGAGTGATAGCCTCCTCCTCTGTCAGTGTCGTGCCGGTGCGCAGTGGCGGCGGGACCAGGTTGAAGATCCTCGAGTCTTTCGCGCTCCGGACGCCTGTGGTGTCCACGTCGAAGGGGGCCGAGGGCCTGGATGTGCGAACCGGTGAACACCTTCTGATCGCAGATACCCCTGGTGAGTTTGCACGAGCCGTAATCAGGCTGCTTCTTGATCCGGAACATGCCCGCGGCCTTGCCGAAAACGGTTTCAGGTTGGTCCGTGAACGGTACAGTTCCGACGCGGTTCTGCCCAAGTTCCTGCACCTGGTCAATGAAGTTGCACGCATTCCCTAATGTTGCGGTTATGTTGCGCTCGGCCATCATTCCGGCAACCGAACACCCCGCACTGTTCCGGGGAGTGAGAAGTATGCCGAATCATGTCCGGCCAAGGATTCAATGAGGATCGGCATTGATGCCCGGTTCTTGACCCACCCGCAGTGCGGTGGATTCAAGACCTACACGGAGTGTCTGGTGGCTGCGCTCGCAATCGTGGACGCCGACAACAGGTACATCCTGTATGTTGATCGCCCGCCGGATGAGGATGCGGCCGTCCCAAGGGCTGAGAATTTCGAGGTGCGGATAGTGCCGGGTGCGCTACCCATGATCGGAATGCTGCTGAGGGAGCAGGTCCGCCTGCCGCGCCAGATTGCCCGCGACCGTTTGGATCTGTTCCACTCGCCAGTACTCACGGCGCCACTGCACATTGGTTGCCCACTGGTCCTGACCCTCCACGACATGATCTGGCGTTTCCCGGGGGGTTACAATGATCGCCGTCCGCGTCCCCTTAGGCGCAGGTTGATGGACGCGTACTATCGCAGTATTCCCGAGCGCGCTGCGCGGAAAGCTGCGATCATACTTGCCGTCTCGCAGGCCTCCAAATCCGACATTGTCAGGATCCTGGGAATGGCGGAGGAAAAGGTCATTGTGACCCACGAGGCTGCCCGCGGGGTTTTCCAACCGCTGAAAGACCAAAGGCAACTCGAAGCCGTCAGAACGCGATTCAATCTTCCGCCCGAGTTCATCATGGGCATCTGCGCATCCGATCCTCGAAAGAACCTGGACACGCTGGTGGAGGCGTACGCGGTTTTGCCGTCAGACCTCCGTAAGAAATTCCCGTTGGTCGTCATGTGGGGACACGACCGGCTGACGGGCGCCTTGGCCAAGCGCATTACCGGGTTGGGCTTGGACGGTCAGGTGTTGTTCCGCCGGCTGGGGCCGAAAGCCGAAGAGATGGCGCTGCTCTATAACGCCGCAACGCTCTTCGTATTCCCATCTCTCTATGAGGGCTTTGGGTTGCCTCCACTGGAGGCGATGGCCTGCGGTACCCCTGTTGTGGCTGCCGACAACTCCTCCATTCCGGAAGTTGTTGGAGACGCGGCCGTGCTTGTGGACGCGAGTGATGCAGGGAACCTGGCTAGTGGAATCGCGGAGGTGCTTGCCGATGAGACTCGTCGCGCCGAACTGAGCACAAAAGGCATGGCGCGGGCTGCTGTCTTTTCCTGGGAACGATGCGCCCGCGAGACGGTCGAGGCGTATGGGATTGCCCTCGGAGAGCAGCTTCGTCGAAAGAATACTCAAGTCACTTACTCGTGCTCAAACTGATTTGGCAATGACAGCCGTACAATTCATCAACGTTTCCAAGCAGTACCGTCTTGGTGTGACGAGGGTGAGCCTTCCGTCGATGATCACCGACCGCATCAAGCGGCTTCGCTCCCCGGATATCGAGCACGCCGCCCAAGCTCAGAGACTCTGGGCTTTGCAAGATGTATCCTTCGACCTGCCTCCTGGTGAATGCCTTGCCTTGATAGGACCGAACGGAGCGGGTAAAACTACCATTCTCAGGCTGCTTTCGAACATTAGTAAACCCTCCAAGGGTACGGTTGTCACGCGGGGCCGAATGTCGGCACTGCTCGAACTCGGCGCAGGATTTCATCCCGACCTCACCGGGAGAGAAAACATCTACCTGAACGCCGCCATCCTCGGACTCCGCAAACAATACGTCAATCGACGATTCGACGAAATCGTGGATTTCTCCGGGCTTGAAGAGTTTATCGATACCCCGATCAAGCGATATTCGTCCGGCATGGTCGTACGGTTGGGTTTTTCGGTTGCCGCCTGCATTCAACCTGACATCCTTCTGGTCGATGAGGTATTAGCAGTTGGCGACGCCGCCTTCCAACAACAATGTCTGAGCCGGATTGACCAGCTCGTGAAAAGCGGCACGGGAATCATTTTTGTCTCACACAACTTGTACATGGTTCAGGCCATTTGTACTCGTGCCCTATATCTACAGCATGGCCGTGTGCAGGCGCTAGGAGGGGTGAGGGAAGCCATTGACATCTACGAGAGAGATGTACACATACAGCGAGCCCTGAATGCGAAACACGCCACTCAGAAAGAGACTGCTGGTGACGGCGAGGTCGCGATCACCGCTGTGACGGTATCCGGAACAAGTCCGACGGCGGAAGGTGGCGTGCTATTGAGCGACGCTCCTGCCACTATAACAGTCCACTACAACTCCGCCATTGAGACGGGGCCGGTCAATGCCTCCATCTTTATCAAACGGTCCGACGGCCTGACCTGCTGCATGATTCGCACCAGTTCGAACGGGCATCGAGTATTCCTGCGCCGGGGAACAGGGGTTCTTTCCGTGTACCTTGACCGCCTGCAACTGATCACCGGGAGTTATGAAGTGCACGCTTACTTTCTCAACGAGAGCGATTCTCTTCCGTTGACCCCGACAGCCGCACGCTCGGAGTGGTTTGTTGTCAAAGGCAGCACGCTCGGGTCTCCTGATAATAGCGGAGTATATGAGCCCCTCGCAAAGTGGATCAGCGAATAACATCAGTGGAGTGCTGTGCGGAGCAAATGCCCGTTAGGCAAGGACTCGCGATGATCGATGACCTCAAGCGCCTGATTGACTCAAGAGAACTACTCTGGGCATGGACTGGGCGTAACATTAAAGCGCGCTACCAGCAATCTGTTCTTGGCTGGCTATGGGCGATACTACAACCGGCTGCGCAAGTCGTCATATTTACAGTGATCTTCACGCTGTTTGTTCCGGTCAATACCGGTAAGACACCATACATTTTGTTTTCATATGCGGCCCTTGCTCCGTGGGCATTCCTGTCTTCGGCGATCGTAGATATGTCGACCTCGGTCGTAGGAAACATGAGTTTGGTTACGAAGATCTATTTCCCACGTGAGGTGCTGCCCGTCTCGGCGATGCTGGCCCGTCTTATGGATCTCGGCGTGGCTACGGGTCTGTTGATTGTGATAATGGTTTACGTCAAGGTTCCCCCATACCCGCTCGGTTGGCTGTTCCTTCCGTTGGTTCTCATAACGCAGATTCTGCTCGTCCTGGGAATCGGGCTGGCGAGTGCAGCCGCGAGTGTGTTCTACCGGGACGTCCAGTCGGTGTTATCGCTCGTAGTTCAGCTATGGTTCTATGCGAGCCCGATCATCTACCCGGTCAGCGCAGTCCCGGAGCGTTTCCGCGCCCCGTATTTCCTGAATCCCATGGCTGGGATCTTGGAGGCGTACCGCGATGTGCTGTTGTACGGAAGGCTGCCGGGGACTACGTTCGGTGTCGCGTCCGCCATATCCGTATGTGTTTTCCTTGTCGGGTACTGGTTCTTTAAGAGGACCGAGTTTGTGTTCGCAGACATCGTGTAGCAGGACACAGCGATGGACCAACCGCTAGTCAGCGTCGTTATTCCGGCTTTCAATGGAGCCCGATGGATAGGCGAGGCCATCCGCAGTGTGCTGAACCAGACCTACCGGAATCTTGAAGTGATCGTTGTCGACAACAACTCCTGCGACGACACCCTTGAGGTTGCCCGTGCATTTGCCGACCCAAGGCTCCTGGTAATTTCGCACGTCGCAAACCGGGGCGCCGATTTCGCACGAAGAGCAGGAGTCCAACGAGCCAGGGGGGAGATTATTGCGTACCTGGACCAGGACGATTATTTCCACCCGGATAAGCTGAAGCGCCACGCGGAGTTCTTGTCCGTGCATCCGGATGTCGGCTTCACCTATAACGCACACTTTGTCGTGAGCTGCCCTGAGGGTGCGGTGCAGGGAATCTACCGCCCTCCCGCCGACATCGCTCTGGAGGATGTCGTATTGGGTTTTCCCATTGCACCGAGCGCGTGGGTGATGCGTCGCGAGTGGGCGTTGCGAGAAGAGATCTGGGGCGAGGACATGTCACTTAGGGGGAGAGAGATCGTGATCTGCGGCCGCTTGTTGCTCTCCGGCTGCAAGTTCTCGCCAGTGGTTGGGGCGCTCAATTACCGCCGGTTACACGCCGGGAGGACCGTCAGGAACCTAGCTGAGTGTTATGAGGCGGAACGGCAGTGTCAGGAAATCATCTTTTCTGATGCGCGATGCCCGGCGCCTGTGTTGGCGCAGCGCGGTAGGGCGGTGATGAACATGGCCCTGAGTTGGGGCTGTGTCGCGCTTCACCAGGGCGAATCGGAGTTAGCTTGCCGGTTGTTGCGGGAGGCGCTGGGGATTGAACCGAACCTGGTCATCGGTGATCCTTGTGAATTGGTCAAAGTGCTGATGCACAGCGCTACGACAAACGGTGGCGAGGACCACGAAAAGCTCTTGGAGGCCATCTTTAGCCGCTTGCCGGCAGAGCTGGCGAACATTTCCAGTCAGCTCGGATGGGCTGTGGCGCACGGGTACCTCTTGCGCGCGGCGCGGTGCTTTTTGTGGGACCGCGCGGCAGAAGGCCGCGCTTTGCTAGCGGAAGCGGTTAGCCATGGCGTGGTGCCGGGTATCTGGGACGCGGCGACGATTGTTCACGAGCTCTTAAGCTACGAGATGGAATTCGGGGGCAACAGCACGAGAGCAGCCCGAGCAATGTTGACGGACCAACTGGGGCGTCTTGGGCACAAATCAGGCGCGCGGGAAATCAAGGCCTGCTATCACTTCAACCGCGGCCTCCAATCGTTCTGGAACGGTCGCCGCCGTGAGGCCATGTGGCAACTGACTCAAGCAGTCGTCACTCGTCCTCATTACGCCTCGAACCGCGGAGCCATTGCCACGATGTTGCGCAGCCTTACTGGCATCAGTTGTCGGCGGGCAGTCAATGCCACGCCTGCGTGAGTCTGTTCGTGAAGGATACGATTCTGCGATCGTCATGGTGACAGGCTCCATGATCCGAGCCGGCGGCAAGCCGGCCTTGGGAGGGCTGGTTGTATGAGCTTTCGTGTTGGATTCTGCATTTCCGGAGCTGGCAGGCTGGCACGTACCGCCATTCAACACTCGGCCGCCCTGGGAATAGAGCCGGCCGTACTTCTGGTCACGAATCGAGCCATGGCCGACCTGGAGAAACTCGGAGCCTCCTTTGGAATCCCCACGGTTCGGATCGATTATACAGACCGCAAGGCTGCTGATGAGGAGTTGACAAACGCAAGTATCGGCGCACGCCTGGATCTCCTCTGTCTCACATACGACAAGATCATTCCGGCGCCGCTCATTGAGCATTACGAAGGGAAGATCTTCAATGTGCATCCGGCCCTGTTGCCAGCATTTCGTGGGATGAACGCTGTGCGGCAGGCTCTTTGCGCTCGACCATGTTTCTCTGGAGTTACCATCCATGAGGTCGACAAGGAAGTAGACCACGGTTCCGTCATCTGCCAGGGGGTAGAACCCATCCTGGAAAGCGATACAGAAGAAGCCCTGGCTTGCCGGCTCTACAACCTGATGCGGCCAATGTACTTACAGGTCATAAGTTGGTACCGCGAAGGCCGGGTTCTGAGGAATTCCGGAGGGATTCGGATTCAGGGGGCGAGGTACGGCAGTCTCCCCATCTCCCCGGCCATAGAACGCGCGTTCCCATAGCCGGCTGCGGTAATCAACTCACACTTCGGCATAATCCTCGGTCCGTTGGTTAGAGCGTGAACACATGAGTACTCCGGCGTCATCACATGACGATTGCGTGAACGTGACTAAGACTCATGACGAAGCGCGTCCACGCGGCGAAGGTGGGCTGGCCGCGCCCTGCGGGCGGCGCAAGGTCGGCGTCATTCAGTCCAACTACATTCCCTGGAAAGGGTACTTCGACATCATCCATTCCGTCGACATGTTTGTCTTCTATGACGACGTCCAGTACACCAAGAATGATTGGCGCAATCGAAATCTGATCAAAACGCCGAATGGAACTGAATGGCTTACGATCCCCGTGGGGAAGAGCGAGCAACGACTCATTTGCGAGGTCCGCATCGAGGACCAGCAGTGGCGCGCGAAACACTGGAAGGCTATTCAACTTCACTATCGCAGGGCGCGCTATTTCAAGCAGTACAGCGATTTCTTCGAAAATGTGTACCTGCGGACTGAGTGGTCGAATCTGTCAGTCCTCAACCAGTTCCTCATCAAGACGATTGCGACCGACTTCTTGGGCATCCGAACAGAGTTTGTCGATTCACGCCAGTTCCAGCTCGGGGAGAAAAAACTTGGCCGGCTCATCGAGCTACTGAGGAAGGTTCAAGCGACGGAGTACCTTTCAGGGCCTTCCGCGAAAGCGTACATAGAGGACGGGGTGTTCGAGCGGGAAGGTGTCGGCTTAGAGTACAAAGAATACGGTAATTATCCGGCGTACGATCAGTTGTTCTCTCCACCGTTCATCCACGAAGTCAGCATTGTGGATTTGCTTTTCAATGTAGGTCCTGAGGCGCCGTGGTACATCTGGGGTTACCGGAACGGCTCCTAGGGCGACGATAACCTATTTCTTCTTGCGTCTGAGGCACTGCTATGACGACGATTCCATTCAACCAGCCCGCGATCATGGGAAAAGAGCTCTTCTATATTTCGCAGGTGATCAACAAGGGGCATTCTTCGGGCGACGGGGATTTCACCAAGAAATGCCACGCGCTGCTGAAGGAGGTGCTGCGGGTACCTGCGGTCCTGCTGACTACCTCCTGCACGGATGCGCTGGAGATGGCGGCCTTGCTGCTGGACATTCAGCCCGGCGACGAAGTCATTGTTCCGTCGTTCACTTTTGTCAGTACGGCGAATGCGTTCGCGCTTCGAGGAGCCCGGACGGTCTTTGCGGATGTGCGCCGGGACACCCTGAATATGGACGAGTCACTGATAGAGCGCCTCATCACGGCCAGGACGAAGGCTATCGTGCCCGTACACTATGCGGGTGTTGGCTGCGACATGGATGTGATAGGCGAGATAGCAAGCCGGCGTGGAATCCCCGTGGTGGAGGACAATGCGCACGGATTGTTCGGACGGTTCAGGGGGCGTTACCTCGGCACGTTCGGCGCCTTAGCCGCCCAGAGTTTCCATGAGACCAAGAATGTTAGCTGCGGGGAGGGTGGAGCTCTGATCGTCAACGACTCGCGCTATATCGGGCGCGCCGAAATCATCCGTGAGAAGGGCACAAATCGCAGCCAGTTCTTCCGCGGAGAAGTGGACAAGTACACGTGGGTGGATATCGGATCAAGCTTCTTGCCCTCGGACATCCTGGCCGCCTTTCTGTACGCGCAACTCGAGGCCCGAAGGGAGATCCAGACTCGGCGCCGGCGGATCTGGAATTACTATCAGACGCACTTGCGCGAATGGGCTGAAGATTGCGGTGTACGACTGCCTATCGTGCCCCCGGAATGCGAACATCCCTATCACATGTTCTACTTAATCACGCCGACACCGAGCTTCCGGCGCAGGCTGATCGATCATCTCAGGGCCGAGGGCATCTCGAGTGTGTTTCATTACCTGCCTTTGCACCTTTCACCGATGGGAAAACGCATGGGCGGAAGAGTGGGCGATTGCCCGGTCGCCGAGAACGTAAGCGAACGCCTCCTGAGGCTGCCTTTCTATAACGGCCTCACGGAAGCTGACCAGGATAGAGTGGTCCGGACCATTCGCACACTTCCCGTGAGGCTGCGGGGCCGTGTTGTTGCCGTGATGACAGGCTTGGGCCGGCCCGCGGTAGAGGTCAGCATAAAGAGCGCGTCATGAAGTCCAGCGTATCCATTGACGGAAGCACACGCGTTGTCCAAGTAACTTCAGAAGTTGCCCGCTTGTTCCCGAGACTCCAACTCACCGACCTGCTTGTTCGGATGCGAACTAATGGCGCGGACGCCGGCGGGCGCCTCCGTGCTCAATGAAGAGACCATCATCCCGGCAAGCCTGAGAGTACGCATGCCAAGCGTTTCGGAGGTACGTTCCCGATGATTATCACCCAGACTCCTCTACGTATCAGCTTCTTCGGTGGAGGGACCGATTTTCGCGATTTCTTCCTGAATGAGGGCGGGTGTGTCCTGAGTTCTGCGATAGACCGCTATATCTTCGTCATCTTGAAGGAGCGGTTCGACGACAAGATCCGGGTCGGTTATACAAAGACTGAACTGGTTGATCGTGTCGACGACATTCAACACGAGCTCGTTCGCGAATGTCTGCGCAAGACCGGGATCCAACGGCGGGTGGAAGTGGCGACCATGGCCGACATCCCATCGTCCGGATCCGGGATGGGCTCGTCGAGTGCGGTCACCGTAGGACTGCTGAACGCTATGTACCAGTATCTGAACCAACCCAAAGACTTCGAGACCCTCGCCCAGCAAGCGTGCGAGATCGAACTGGATATCTTGAAGAAGCCCATCGGGATTCAGGACCAGTACATTAGCGCCTATGGCGGACAGAAGTTCATCTCTTTCGGCAAGGACGGGAAGGTGGCGTTGGAGCCACTCGTACTGGATGAGGGGACCGTGTTTTACCTGAATCAGTACCTCATGCTGTTTTACACGAATATCAGCCGCAAGTCCGAGACCGTTCTTGAAGAGCAGCGAGAGAATATCGAAACCCATCTGGATGTTCTCAGAAGAATGAAGGAACTGGCGCTTTTGGGTAAGAAATGCCTCTTGAGCGGCGCGGTGGATGAGTTTGGCGCCCTTCTGCACGAAGGCTGGAATTTAAAGAAACAATTGGCCAGCAGAATCTCGAACGGCGTGATTGATGAGATCTACAGCGCTGCGCTGCGGGGTGGCGCCCTAGGGGGCAAGATTACAGGCGCAGGAGGGGGTGGGTTCCTTCTTATCTGTTGTCCGCCTGAGCGCCAGGATCGGGTACGGGCAGCTCTGCGTGGTCTCCCGGAACTGCCTTTTAGTTTGGAGCGCGCCGGGACAAAAGTAATCTTTGACTATTCGCGTGTTACCACAAGGCCGGTCGAGTCCATCAGGTACACGCACGTCCATCGGGCCGCCATGGCCGTCGGCTGACCCTTCCTTTACGCGCGATGGACGTTCCGTTGTCAAACGGCTTAAAAGAACTGGAGGCAAGGTAATGAAGTATCTCAACCTCTTCGCTAGTATCGCTCTGAGTGTACTGCTATCTCCGTGCGCCATGGCGCAGTTTGTCAAGGGTGGAGAAGTCCTCAGAGTGCCCGGGACTCCGTCCAACTACCGTGGCTACGCGGAGAGCAGCGCAAGGTCGTTCGATGTGTTCCTGCGTATCCCCAAGATCTCACCGGATTACCAATTAGGTCCCGGTGACGTCATGCGAATCGAAATCGTGGGACAGGCGGGGCTGTCGGAAACTCTCCAAACGGTCACGGTCAGCAATTCCGGACGCATCACCATCCCGCTCCTGGGACCGATTCAAGCGGCGGATTTGACCGCGTCGCAGTTGGAGGAGACGATCGCCGCGGGCCTCAAGCAGAAAGAGATTCTCCGTGACCCAGAGGTATTGGTATACATCACTGATTACCAGGCAAAGCCAATCTACATTCTTGGTGAAGTGGACAATCCGGGTGAATACATGATGTCCCAGCAACTCACCCTCATGGAAGCGATCCTCATGGCTGGTGGGCTCGATTTCACCGCCGACCGCTACGGGTATCTTCAGCGGGAATTGTCCAGCGATGCACAACCCTGGAAACCTGAGCGCGCCATCGAGAATCCCGAAATCCCCAGACCTGGAAGACAGGTGATCAAAGTTGACCTCGAGCCGCTCAAAACCGGCGGCGTGCTCAAACAGGACATTCTCCTGAAGAAGGGCGACATATTCACCATTCCCAAGAGGCCGCCCCGGCTTTTTTACGTGATCGGCGATGTG
>Ga0208695_1001237_pt1 | contig 21950 bp, 16 predicted proteins | sample AD_UKC111_MetaG_FD_184449 | JGI IMG/M metagenome (GOLD analysis project Ga0208695, IMG submission 184449) | Active sludge microbial communities of municipal wastewater-treating anaerobic digesters from Hong Kong - AD_UKC111_MetaG (SPAdes)... | ecosystem: Engineered > Bioreactor > Anaerobic >...
ATGCCACTGCTGGTGTGTTTTTCTTTTTGTTCGTCATAGGCAAGTTGTACAGCGGCATAACCATCTTTCTCTACTGTACGAATTTGCGTAACAACACACGGACCAGCCTCGATGACGGTACAAGGAATATTTTTCCCGTCATCGTCAAAAACGGAAGTCATTCCGATTTTCTTTCCAATTAATCCAGGCATTGGTTGTTAATTAGGTGTTTTATAATAAATTATACAAATCCGCATAAAAAACGCGGGCTGCAAAGTTACGATAATTTATTGTAAATGCAAGAGCCCAAAGCACTAATTTAATCTTTGAAGCAATGCCTGTTTGGCCTGAGAAGTTTTAAGCCTGTTTACAAAGAAAAGTGCGTCATCACGGTTGGATTTGGAAGGATTATCTTCATATTTTTCTACAAAATATACAGCGTGTTCTAACAAATGTTTGCGACAATCTATATTTATCATTATACCATTTCCAAATTGGGCATATGACATTCCGGAGACCATCTTTGAGGAAGAAATATCTATGACATTAGACATCGAAACGTTTGTTAGATTAATTGTTATTGAAGGATAATAGAAATACTGTTGTGAAGGAATGGATACAGTTAGCTTAAGAGTATCATTTGAATAGGATTTTTTAATTGTTGTGTTAAGTCGGTATTCGGAATATTCATAATATTCTTCCAGAGAAGTAAACCACACTGAATCATCTCCATCTTTTCCAAACAAGTCATTCAATAAAGCAAGAGTATCTATCTGACCTCTTCCAGTCATGCCATGTATGCCAACACAAAAGGCTTCTCTGTTTTCAGGGGATTTCGAAAGGATTTTATTGATATTATCGAGCCATTCACAAGGTCGGTAAAAATCTCTTTGTATTATGTTCTTGTAAATACTTGAATTGACTTTTCCTGGAAATAACTTTTCAGCTTGTGATTGAGCCGTCATAATTTGTATTGGAGGGTAATTGCTGGCAGCTTCAATGTATTTTTTATTCCCGTCAGGCTCTGCCAAAGTTTTACATCCTCTTCCGTTGAGTTGTTTAATGATTATCTCTTGAGCTAATGCAAAGTGATCTTTTATTTTTTCAACATCGGATTCATCATCTGCCTTAACATTGTGAAAAGCAATGCCATTGTCGTAATTTACTATTTCCCTGACATTATCCCATATCAACCCACTGAACATATTAAATCCAGTTGGAGAAGGATAAGCATTCATAAAATTCTCTTCGGGTGACAGGGTTGTCGTAAAGTTAAATCTAACTTCATTTCCAGCGCCATCTGTCGATCCGAGAGTTTTATTCAAATAATAGACATTCAATGGCATATCACCGTATAATAGATTTGCAGCATTATAATAGACAGATTCACTTACAGGTAAAGGTTTCCCGTTTATTGCAGCCCAAACCCTGCAATAGGCGTCTTGTTTGCAATCATCCATAGTTAATATCATTAACCAGGATTTATTATACTTAAGATATGGAATACTTGCTGAAATACTTTCAAATGAGGTGTTGTCTTTTGTTTTTATATAAATTTCGGCTACAATATTGCTATTCTCATCATTGTATGAATAAACATAAAAAGGTTTAATATCTCTATCAGGAACTTCAAAACATGAAGTTAAATAAAGAATGCAGAATATATACGATACTACTGTTGTAACAATTTTATGTTGTTTCATAACTTAATTCAATGACTGTCTTATGTCCTCATATAACGTTTCCGCATTTTCAAGGCCGACGGATAGACGTATGCTTTTTTGAGAGATGTTCATCATTGCCCGCTGTTCATCTGTGAAAGTTCCGAAAATGGTTGTTGCAGGGTGAATAGCGAGTGTTTTGTTGTCAAAAAGATTTGTAGCTCTTCTGATTAATTTCAGATTATTAATTAATGAAAAAGCTTTCTCTTTGGATGGAAGATCAAATGTTAAAAATGCACATGGTTTACTACCAAACTGTCTAAGGCTGATTGCATAAAACGAGCTGCTCTTCAGTCCGGTATAATTTACACTTTCTATTCCTTTAAGTGAGGATAGGCGTTCAGCAAGTTCAAGGGTTGTTGAGGCTTCCTTGTCAAAACGAACTTCAAGTGTTTCCAGTCCAAGTGTCTGCATATAGGCAACTTGGGGTGTCATGTATGCTCCAAAATTTCTCATTACCTCCTTTTTAAGCTTGTATGTGAAGGCCTCTTTACTAATGGCTACACGCCTAAGTTTGGGAGAAGAACTAAAGTCTGCAGTACCATAATCAATAATAAGCCCTCCAAGTGAGGTAGCTCCTCCGGAAATATATTTTGTGCTGGAAACTATTTCTATGTCTACACCGAATTCTCTGGATGAGAAAATGTGAAATGGCACTGCCGTAGTATCTGCCACCAAAGGGATTTTAGAACTTCGTGCAACGGCAGAAAGTGCCTTGAGATCTGCGACTTCAAGTTGGGGGTTTGTAATAATCTCTAAAAAAAGTGCGGCAGTATTTTTATCAATAAATTTTCTGACTTCGTCAATATTTGTCATGTCGCAGAATCTGACTTCAACTCCAAAATCGGCAAGTGTAGAATAAAAGAATGAGTAAGTGTTTCCAAAGAGATGTGGGGACGTAACAATATTGGATCCCGACCACGCAAGAGTCATTATGGCATTACTGATGGCAGCCATGCCGGAATTAAGTGCTGTAACACTAAGGGCTCCAGTAATTTCTTGAACTCTTTGTTCAAAATATTGAACAGTAGGATTAGTTAGTCGAGAATAGACGTGCTCGGAAGTCCGTCCACAAAAAGCCTCTTCCATCTCTTCAGCTGTATTAAACTCATACGCTGCAGTATTGTAGACAGGCATCGAGAGCGAGTTGTAGGGATCACGCTTTTCAAAGGGTTTATGTAGGACCTTAGCCGAATAATCTGTGTGTTTCATTATAAAATTATTTGTTAACCAGTTGTAAATAGGCTTTTTCAAGCTGATCAAGGGCTTTCTCGAGGATAACTCTTGGGCAGGCAACGTTCATTCTCATAAAGCCGTTTCCCTCTTTGCCAAACATGGCGCCGTCATTTAGTGCAAGATGAGCTCCATCGACAAAGAATTTGACAAGTTCTTTCTGTTCAAGACCCAAGTCACGGCAATCGAGAAATACAAGATAGGATGCTTCTGGTCTTATGGGTTTTATCATAGGCATTTTTTCTGATAAACGAGCAAATAAATAATTTATGTTACCCTTGATGTAATCAATAACCTGATCCAGCCATTCTGTGCCATTGCTGTATGCCGCCGCGGTACATGTATAGGCAAACATGTGCCCTGAGTCATGTTCGCTTGCTGTCATGTACTTTTTGAAAAGTTTGTTTATTTCCTGATTGGGAATTAAGATGTAGGAGCTTAACAGTCCTGGCATATTAAAAGCTTTACTTGGTGACATGAAAACGATAGAATTATTTCGTGCCTTTTCAGAGACTGTTGCAAACGGAATATGTTTGTTCTCGGGAAATGTCAGATCAGCATGAATCTCATCGGAGAAAACAAGTATATGGTGATCGTAACATATTTCGGCAATTTGTTTTAACTCGTCTCTTGTCCATACTCTTCCTCCGGGATTATGAGGATTGCATAGAATAAGCACATTACATCCTTTAATGTCAGTTCTGAATTTTTCGAAATCAATCTCAATACTGCCATTCTCAATTTTAAGTGAGGAGTAAACTACCTCTCTGTTATTGTGCTCACTGACAAGAAAAAAAGGGTGATATACAGGGGACATTACCATTATCTTGTCTTTCTGTTTTGTAAAACATTTTATTGCAAAAGCCAATCCCTGAACAATCCCGGGAGAAAAAGTCAGTATATCTTTAGAAATGTCCCAATTGTATCTTGTTTTAAGCCAATTAATTATTGATTCTGACCAATTTTCAGGCACACTTGTATAACCAAGAATGCCTGCATCGCAACGTTTTCTGATAGCGTCGATGATATATGGCGGAGTCCTGAAATCCATATCTGCAACCCACATGGGGATTAAGTCTTCTCTTCCCCATCTTGTTTTGAGTGCTTCAACTTTAAGAGCATCGCTGCCTCTTCTGTCTATTATTTCGTCAAAATTATATTTCATTTTCCATAAAAGGCAAGTTGCCTAATTATCAGCTTATAAGAGAATGCAGGTTTGAGACGATAAGTTTCACTGCAATGGCCATTAGAATAATACCAAAAAATTTACGCATGACATAAATACCACTTTTGCCTATTTTTTGAGAAATATAATCAATGTTGCTGAGTACAAAATAGACAATCAGTATATTTATAAACAGAGCGATAATAATATTTATTACTTCATACTCTGCTCTGAGAGAAAGTATAGTAGTAAAGGAAGCAGCACCTGCAATGAGAGGGAAAACTATGGGAACTATTGTGGCTGACTGAGTTGGACCATCATCTTTAAATATTTGAACGCCGAAAATCATTTCAACGGCAAGGACGAGCAGAACAAGTCCTCCTGCAACTGCGAAGGATGAAATATCTACTCCAAAAAGTCCGAGGAGTGCCTGTCCTAAAAATAAAAAAGCCACCATGATTACCAGTGAAATCCATGATGCATTGAAAGGGTTGAACTTTTTATTGTTTTCTTTCATTCCGACAATGATCGGAACCGAACCGAGAATGTCAATTACAGCGAACATTACAATAAATGCACTGAAGATCTCCCTGAAATTTATACCCATCTTTATTATTGTTATAATGTTGGCTGTAAAGATAATAAAAATTATCTCATATGGTCGGAAAGAGTGTCTATAAGCACTTTGTTTGCAAAATTATTTATAGCCGTACATTTTCGAAGATTGTAAAGGTCAAGGTTTGTAGAACATTCGCCACATATATCTACTCCTATGACATTATTAATCTTGGCAAGATTTGAGAGCATATCCCTAAGTTTTGTCAAAGAGAGTGATCCCTGGTTCCAATTGGTCGCAGCACAGTTTGTGTCCAGAACATCCTTGTCTATAGATATGTATACAGGTGCATCAAGTTTGAGGTCTGCAATATGGAGCAAAGTATCTTTTCTGTTTAAATCTTTATCGCTGTAGACAACCAATCTATCTTTATATTCGGGTTCTATATTGTTAATGTATTCTTCTGATACGCCGAGAATATAAACTTCTTTGAGGTAATGGTTAGTGTCAAGAAGTTTTTTAACCCAGCAGCCACAGGATAGTAAATTATCAAACAAAGCAGGTTGCATGTCAGGGTGATGATCGAAAACAATCAAATAGAAAGGTCTGGTTATCTTATCAATCCATAGTTTACTCATATAGTGATAATTTCCTGAATCTATAAAATGGATTCCCTCAGGGGTGTAGGGAGCAATTTTCTCAATTAGTTGTTTTTCTGCTTCATTGTCGCAATAACGACTGGTGCCAGATAATTTTGTGCAGTCAATCCACTTATATTCACAATTTTGTAGGCTTTTCTCATGCTCATGAACATGAGTGAAGTTCATAACCAAAACTTGGGGTTTCATACACAGTATATATTTTTCCCAAGTTATGAAATTATTTTAACTCAGTGGCTGCCAAAAGAAATTAAATGGCATATTGTTCTTCCGTACAATTGATATTGTTTCTTTTGGCAGCCACTGAGTTAGGTTTAATAGGTCAAAGAGGTATTGGCGTGTCTGTATAAAAAGTTCTTTGCTATTCCGGTACCATGATAAATTGCTTTTTCAGGAAGAGCAACATCAGGTGTAGAGCCAACCATATCATAGGTTCTCAATATCCAGTTTCCATTGAGATTTGAGAGGACAGCAAAAGAGTTGACTTTGTAATAATAGTCATATGATTGCTCGATACATACAATTTCTTCGCCAGCAGGCAGAGTTATTAAATCTCTCTTTTCTGTCTGATTGCTTGGGTTGTAGTAATGTACCTTGTTATCACCGGTAGAGTAGTATATAACTGTATTCAATGCTGTACTTGCTCCACCTTTCAAAGCAAATACTTTTGCGTTTAAAACTCCAAATGTTGAAGGAATAACAAGTCCACCTGCTCCATAGTCGTAAATATAACCATATTGTATATTATTTATGCCAATTTGCCACAAGTAGGAAACTCTTGTATTCCTGTCCCTTACGATTACATAGCTGCGACCTGCAGATGTTGCATAGTAAACCTGTGTTCCCATGTAGATAAGATCACAATTGGTGAAATATGCAGTGCCAACAGGTCCTAATGTCAGAGGAGATGCTTTAATTACAGCATCTTTAAGGGGGGCATATTTTTGTACATAGTAACCTGCAAACTCTCCAGCATTGTCGTCAAATACTAGGACAGAACCTGAAGCTATTGCAATGTTAGGGTTTATTTTCATATTGTCATTTGGGTATGGGTATCCAAATTGTCCAACATTGGCGCCATTATTATTTACGAAGCTCACAGCATTATTATTTAGTAAAACAAAGCCGTTGGTAAGAGCCCAAACTCCTTGGGGCTTTTTAACTGCAGGAATTTCAATGAAAGCATCATTCCACTTTTTCAAAAGTTGCATATTTTCTCCGTGGTAAATTCTAAGATCTTCATCGGTACATACCATTAAAGCCGGTTTCATTGCAATTCTTGTTACAGTGCCATCAGCATTAGTAACATTGTAGGAATATTGGTTGACTTCATAAGCAGACCTGATTGGCTTTCCGGGCAAGTCTTCACCATTTATCTGCTTAAGGATATTTGGATTGACGACTCCGTATCTGTCAACAAAATCAATATCAGTTCTGCCATTTTCATATTTATTGATATAATATCCAATACCGAAGATACTTGAGACAGTAAGTGTTGATTTTTTGTAGACTGAGGTACCGTTCTCTTTGCTGGTGGCTTTGAAAATCAAGGCATAAGTGCCTGATAGCATTGTTACCTTGTAATCCAATTTTCTTCCTTTCCCCAGTGTGTCGTATGGAACATTTGTATTGTTGACAGGATATGTATACCATGCGTATGTATAGAGTGACTCATCGCCTGCCATTTTGGGATCAATAACCAGTTGCTCCATAGTAATTGCAGAATAATTGTCGTCAATGCCTGACAATAGAATTGGAGCAACCTCATTTGCATCCAGATATGTATAATTACCAGTGTCGTTTATACACCCGACCAGGCAGTAACTAATAAAGGTGATAATAATATATTTTGTTAGCTGTTTCATGTTTATAATAATTATGGGAATATAACTCTTGTAATGCCGTCTGTTTCATATAAAGGACCATGTTCTTTTTCATATTCTGCAAGCTTTTCTCGTGCCTTGAGTCTTAAATATACTCTGTAGTCTACATTTAAAACTTTGTCAAAATCTTTGAATCCCACATAATCAATTATAAATTTCATCTTTACCTGACCCCAAGGGCCAAAAATGGACAGATAACTGTTTGGAAGATCCCAAAGCGCAGGTTTTACTGCCATAGCAGTAATTTTTATCAAAAAATTGGTGCGGTCTTTGATGCCTGCAACAAAATAATCATTTGTAGTAATAGCAAGATATAGTCTTAATTCATTTATATCCATATCAGCAGTGCGCTTTATAACTATTGGAATTGAAACTGAGAACTTATTTGCAGGCATAACAAGCTTTGGCGCCATTTCAGGGTCGTCTAAAGGAACATAGTGGATACCTGCTGCTGCCGCATTTGCCTCCTCGGTATTTGTTTGGACAATGGGCAATGGTCTGTCAGTATCAGACGGTAAACCGGTAAGCATCACATCTACCCACACAGTATCCATCTTTACTGAGCTTTCGGCAAGGAAAAAAGAGTAAGATATGCTGTCTATTTGTGGTGAGCCCTTGCTGTTATTAGCTCCACTAAAGAAGAACAGCGAACTTTCACTGTCAAATTTATTAACTATTTTCTTCTGACAGCCTGTTGCTACAAAGATTAAGGCCAGGACGGGTATAGAGTATTTTAAATATAAATTAGTCATGAGATTGGGTTTTTATTCGAACATTGATTGTGATTGTGGAATAGGTAGTTTATAGTTTGCTTCTGAAACATTTTTAACTACAGGCCATGTAAACTGTGTGAAGAAGAGTCGTTTATAAAAGAAGAACATCTGTCCCTCTCCGTAAAACTCTTTGCGATACTCCTTTTCGAGTCTGTCTTTAATAGCTTCTGGAGATGTTAGACTATTATCGATAGATGCATCCAATACACGCGCAATACGGTAATCCCGGAACAAATCTGAACGACCACACTCAGTTGCAATAAAATACATTTCTGACAGTCTGATCAATGGCATGTCACGCACAGCTGTTTTACTGTCAGTACTGTTGTATTTTTTGAAAAAGTTGAAATTACCTGCTAATGGGATGACTCTATTTTCCCAAAGGCGGCTATTTCTGTAACGAATATCTGATGTGTGAAGAGTCGATTCAAAGGCAGTATTGAGATATGTCTGATTTTGAGTGTATGCAGTATAGTTGTTAAAAAATACAGGTGTAAGAGTCTGTGTAGATAACGAATTATCTACGGCAAAAATTTGTTCTGTTGGGAATGTCAATTGGCCGTTATTAGCGGCAGACTCGTCTCCAAGTGTGAATTTGGAAGTTCCATCTGAATTTTTGGCGGTTATGACAGCCAGTGCATTTTCCAAAGCCTTAGTCTGATCGCCAATCCATAAATAATAACGAGCCTTGGTTGCAAGAACTGCATAGTAATTGAATCTTACCTGACGGAAAAAGTGGTATTCATCGGCAGGATATGGTTTAGTTTTATCTATTCCTGCGAGAGTGCCAGGGGAGTTTAATACTGCATTTGAGTATGTTAGTATTGGGTCATTTGAAAGCAGATCTTGGGCAGTGTCGAGATCTGTAATAATATTATTCAGAACTTCCTGGTAGGTTAAAGAGAGCAGTTTATTCGGATCTTTTGTGACAATTTTGACATAAGGTATTGCTTTGTTGCTAAGAACTATTTTTGCAGGAGCATCACCCCAGAACCGTAATATTTCGAAATGCAAAAAGGCACGCAAACCAATTGCTTCACCTTTGATAAGTTCATAATTGCCGTTTGTAAACATATCTTTTTTTGCATCAATCTCTTCAATTAATGAGTTTAAATTGACTATTGTCTGGTAGTATTGTAACCAAATAGTTTCTAGTAGACTTTTGCAGTCTGTCTGTGAGAAGTCAAAATTACTTATATAGGCTGAGAGTGTGTTTGATACAGGTGTCCAGTGTTGTGCCATCAATTCGGGGAGAACTATATTTGTGTTTAAACCATAAAGCGATGGCGTTGCCATTCTAATATATGCACCTATCAATACATCCTTGAAACCTTGTTCACTTTCTAAGATTTGTTTTTGGCGGATTTCAAGTTCGGGCTGAATATCAAGCCATTTATTGCAAGAGGTCAGTGATAGAGCTATGGTAAATAAGATTATGTATATTTTTTTCATCATCGTTCTTATTAATTATTCATTTTATTCATTAAAACCTTGCTGAAATTGAAATTGAGAATTTTCTTGCAAACGGGTAAGAAAGACCCCTTTCTTGTTTGATAGTTGAAAGATAAAAAACATCTTCAGCGTAAAGGCCTATAGAGAGATAATCCATTTTTAGTTTTTTGTTTAACCATTCTTTATTAAACTCATAATTTAAGTTTAACGAGTTGAGATTTAGCGCGTTTTCTTTCATCACAAATCTCGAAGAAGCGTAGGTTGTTCCAAAATCCCTTATGTTTTTGAAGCTTGCTCTATCTCCAGGCTTTTGCCAACGATCATAAAGAGCCCTTTTGTCGAGATTGCCCCAAGGATTATTTACAGCGCTTGAAAGACTTATATTTTCAACTTTGTCAACAAGTGTCTGATTATATATATATCCTCCTGCTCGATATGACATTATGGCATTTAGAGTAATGTTTTTCCATCTGAACATAGTACGTAAATTACCCCAGATTTTTGGTTCATTAACTCCACACGGAACCTTGTCTTGTGGATCCCATGTATAAGTTCTTTCTCCAAATCTGTTTAAGAAAAGTTCATTTCCGGTTGCAGGATCTATTCCGAGAGAGCGTACGACGAAAATTGTATTCATGGACTGACCCTCTTTATATAGAAAACTTGGATTTGGTCCTGCATCTTCCATCAATTCTGAATTTAGAAATTCGAGGGCGTTAGAAATTTTGAGGATTTTATTGACGTTATGTGCCAGATTACCGCCAACAGACCAAGTTAGATGTTTTGTACTGTTTCTGATGATGAATAGATTGGCATCAAATTCAATTCCTTTGTTGCTAACTTCACCCACATTGGCTTTATAACTCGAAAAACCGCCGGAAGTAGGAAGGTTTATATCTGTCAGTAATGCTTTAGTGTGCTTGTCATAGTAATCCAGATTCATTCTAAAGCGTCCGTCAAAAAGTGCGGTCTCCAATCCTATGTCGGCATGATTTGTCTTTTGCCATGACAAGTCGGGATTGCCAAGTCCGAGCATATAAGCTCCATTCCAGAATTTATAATTTTCTTCTCCAAAATAACGATAAGTAGTAAGTGCCTGAAAAGAACTGAAATTCTGTGAACCTGTAGTTCCATATGAGAATCTTAGGCGTAAAGTATTGATACCGTTTAGATTTTTAATGAACTTTTCATTATGCAAGTTCCATCCAAATCCTGCAGACCAAAATGGCGCTATTCTATCATTGCTCCCAAATTTGGAAGAACCCTCCATTTTACCTGAGAAGTCAGCAAAATATTTTCTATTGTAGGTGTAGTTTATATTTAAGATCGAACCGATTCTCCTTGAATGAGATTCCGTGCTGTATGGTTTTCCAACTGCATAGGCACTTGCCATGCCAAGGTTTGTCATATTAGAAGCAGAGAACCCGCGAGCCTGAATAGTATAGCTTTCATCTTTATCTTCGGCAATATTGGCGCTGAAGCCTGCATAGAGCTGGTGTACTTTGTTGAAAGTCTTGGTGTAATTCAAAGTTGCAGAGCCCTCATAAGAAAAGTTGTAACCTGTGGAGTAGGTATAACTACCTCTCATATTGAAATTTTCACCTGTATAATCTCCAGTATCAAAGCTGGTATGGTCACGTGATAAATATTTATCTGAACGCGAATCCTGCTTAGTTATACCCAGATTGGCCCTTAAAGTAAGATCTGCATTGATATTCCATTCAATAGCAAAATTATTTTGAATGCTTGTGTAACTTCCATCATCTCTTGTTGGAAGTGTGGCATTGTAAAGAGGGTTCCCTGCTTTTCTGGGAGAATTACTTGAAGCTAAAGGCTCTGCTAGAATTTTTTTAAGGTGTCCATCATCATCGTACGGAGTATAGATAGGGTTAGCTCTCGTGTATTCTGAAAAACTTCCATAAGGGGAGTTATTATTCTTGTTGTATATAATATAAAGATCATTCTGGAATTTTATATTTTTCAGAGTATACTGAAAAAAGATATTCCCCGTAAAATTATCTCTGGATGATTCTTTCATTACACCCATGATATTATTATATGAAATGCTTCCAGCATAGTTAAAATTATCGGCTCCACCATCTACTCTTATGTTGTGACGGTTTCCAATCCCTGTTCTGACAGGGTACTTAAGCCAGTAAGTGTCTACACCACGTACAACTTCGATGAGTCTTTTATTATAAAGCTCCTGCAAATTCTGATTGGTAGTATTATATAAGGAATAAAAAAGATTTGCAGCTTTTTCGTATTCAAGTTTTTCTTTGGCATTCATCAAATTGTAGGACGTAAAATCGGGTATTTCTATATTAATACTTCCCTTGTAACTCACTCTAAGTTTGCCTGTTTCGGGTTTCTTGAGTGTAATAACTACAATTCCGTTTGCACCTCTTGATCCATACATTGCAGTCGCACTTGCATCTTTCAGAATTGTTATATTTTCTACCAACTCTTCATCCATGTCCATTACACGTTGCAGTGATACTTCAAAACCATCCATGATGAACAGTGGAAGATTTGAGGTGTTCTGAACACTACTTTGTTCTTGAAGATTTCGCACATTAACGTCCATGCTGGTACGTCCTCTTATTGTGATATCCGGTAATCTATTAGGGTCTGAGCCATAATCAAGATTATCTACAATGTTAAAGCTTGGGTCTATATTACTTATGGAAGTGAGAATATTGCGGTTGCCGGCAGCTTTGAGTTCATTTGCCGAAATTGTGGTAAGAGCTCCCGTATAACTTTCTCTTGATTTCTTGAAAATACCGGTAAGAACTACTTCGTTAATAGATAATTCTGCGTTTTCCAACGCAACTTTTATAAAGTTTTTGCCAGTAATATCTACCTCTTTGGGTTTCATGCCCAAAAAGGAAACAACAAGAAGATTGTTTCCTTCCGGAATATTGAGTTCAAAACTACCATCATAATTAGTCATAACACCAATTTTAGTTCCCTTGAGCATTACTGCAGCTCCAGGTAGTGGATCACGATTAGCATCAGTAACTATCCCGTTTATTTTTACTTTTTTTTGGTCTGCCGGCGTTTGGGTTGAAGGTTGTAATGGCTTATTCTTCAAGATGACTACCTTGTTATCAATTTGATATGTGTAGGGTTTGTCTTTCAGTAAAAGATCCATCAGTTGTCGGATTGAGATATTTGTAACATTGACACTAATTCTCCCTATCCCGTTTCCGATGTCGGTGCTATACATAAAAGTATAATCTGTCTGAGCCTCAATGTCTTTCACAATTTCATCAAGCAAGACATTTTTTTTGTTAATACTGATCTGTTCTCTGTTTTGTGCCGAAAGTTCTGATGGGCATATAATTGCTTCACAGATAAATAGGATCAAGAAAAATGAAAAAAATAACTTTTTTAGAGTAGATTTTTCATCAGTAGCACATCTAATCCACTTTTTTTTCATACATTTATTGTTTAGGTTTAACGGGTTCTCTATATCTTTTCGTTGGAGCCGGCTTAAGGCAAAGAACCCATTAAATCCTTTTTCCGCTCATTTAACCGGAGCTCCTGGCCGAGTTCCGGTTATTTGTCAATATATAATCTAGTTACTAACTTTTCCCGGCAAAACTTTTACTTTTTTATCAGATACTTCAAATTGAAGTTCTCCTGTCTCTTCCATTAAGTGCATCAAGTAATTGAAATTGTCTGTGTGAGGAAGTTTAAACCGAAACTTTTTCTCTTTCATGTCTTCATTTTTAAAGCTGTACTCAAACCCAAACCACATACTGAATTCGTGCATGATTTCATCAAGATTTCTGTTTTCAAATACGAACATTCCCATTGCCCTGTCATTATAAATTGATGCGTCGATGTCTTCAATCTTGATTTGATTGTTCCTTTTATCAAAAACAGCTATCTGATTTGGTTGGAGCATGATGTGGTTTATTACTACTTTTCCAGAAACAAGAGCAGTTTCAATATTTTTTTCATTATTGTATGCTCTGACGTTAAAACAGGTCCCGAGAACAACTATTGAAGCCTCACCGGCGTGAACAGTAAAAGGTCTTGCTGTATCTCTCTGAACGTTAAAATACCCTTCTCCGATGAGTGTTACAGAGCGTTCTTTATTACTGAAGCTGGAAGGAAAAACCAATTCAGACTCAGGATATAAAGTTACAGTTGTACCATCTTCGAGTGTAACTTTATAACTTGAACCATATGAGACTTTGATTTTATATGGTTTTGCTGAGAGTTGTTCATTTGAATTATTGATTGATAGTTGTTTAGTAGAACTGTTAATTATGGATTTTATATCGGCATGTTCTTTAAGTACGATACTTTCTCCTGAAGGACATTCGAGAATTGTCTCAGTGGCCAACAGTGTTATAGGAGTTTCAGAAGATGTGCGTTGACTGCGAACCAAAAAAATCCCGGAAGTGATTATACCTACCAGGACAACTGCTGCGGCATATCGCATAAAATGATAATTCCCCCAGTTGTGTCTTTTTTCGGGTTTAGAAATATGCTTTTGAATTGATGTCCAAACTCTTTGTTCGGCCTCAATGTCGGAGTTGTCAATTTGGTAATCTACCTTTCTAAATATCTCTTTTGCGTTAATTCCGGTACTTTTCAGCAGAAACGACAACTCTTCTATTTCTCTTTCAGAAATACTTCTTAAAGCAAGTTTTGCAAGTAGCTGAGCAATCCTTATTGACTCCTGATATCTATGTTTCATTAAAAATACAATCTTAATATAAATAATAATCCATTATGTAGTGAATAGTATTATTCATTACAAAAATTTTTGCATACTGGTTAATAATTTTACAAAAAGTATAATTTTGTCAAGATGTTTCACTTAAAACATTTTTAAAAACCTTTCCATAATGGAGGATGTAATCTGCAAATTTCGAAACGGAGACCCTCATGCATTTGAAGAATTGTTCCGGGCTTTTTTCTCTGCTGGAAGAGGATTTGTAAAGACTTTCTCTGTCGAAGACGATGTTGCTGAGGATATCCTTCAGGAGGTATTTATTCAAATGTGGAATCGAAGGTCAAGTTTTAAAAATGAAAATCACTTTAAAGCATATTTTTATAAATCGCTGCGGAATAATACTGTTAAATTTCTTACAAGGAAAAAGGAAACATTGAACATTAAATTGGCAGATCAAAAGGAAGATGATGATCTGTTTGTGAAAATGGTTGAAATAGAGTTTAAAAGAGAAATATTGTTGGCAATTTCACATTTACCTGAAAAGAGGAGAGAGATAATCCTTCTATCTATTAAAGGAAAGAGCGTCGAACAAATTGCCGACGCTCTTGGTATCTCTATTAATACTGTAAAGAGCCAAAAAACTAAAGCCTATAAGTTTTTAAGGAAAGAACTTGAAGATATTGGCTGCCTTACTATTTTTGTTTTTCTTTAATCTCTTTTTGAGGCTTTAGCCCGTTCCAGATTTTTAATAATTGTATTGCGGGTACTTTCGTTCTCTACTATTGATACTAAATTATCAACCTGTTCTTTAGTCAGCGAAGTTCCGATAGCAGGTATTGTAAAATAGAGGTAGGTGTCTCTTTCTGACTTTTCTGTAGAAGGCATAAGTTTAATGATATGTTTGTAAAGTTTTTCCACATCGGTTTTGTTGGTTGAAACGTTAATTGCTTCTTGATACAGTGGAAGTATTTCTCCCTTTTTGATTTGTAATTTTTTCAACTTATCGTTGTTTTGTTCAAATTCCTGAGGATTCAATGCTCGCTGTTTATTCAATATGCCGGCGTAATAAGCCATATATTTATTTTTCAACACCTTATCAACAGTGTCTCTGCCTATAATATTCCTGAATTTTTCAATATTGTCTGTAAGAAATTTTTCTCTTGGTGAGCCCAAAGGAGCAAATTCGTCAAATATAAAGAGACAGTCACTGCATATGAGTTCATCATCGTTCAGTGAAGAGGCGAAATCATTTACCATAGGAGTAACATCAACAGTATATGTTCCTTTTAAAGCTTTTAGATAAGATGCAACAAGTTTCTTATCACGTTCTCCTGCTTGATATCTTTTTTGAAGTTTGCCAAATGCAAGATCAGGGTTAAAAGCTTCTTCTACTTTATCTATAAAACTTAAGTTTAATACTCCTCCGGCAAACATATGAATCAAGTTGCCTTCATTGTCGAGAATTACAAATGTAGGATATGCATGTATGCCGTATTTGTTTTTAAAGGCTGGACCCTCTTCTCCTTTCTCTGCATTTAATTTGATGCTTACATATTTTGGATTAAAATAGTCTCCCATCTCTTTCATGGGAAATATTTGAGTTGCCATCATCCTGCATGGTCCGCACCAGTCAGTATAGACATCTATAAATACAAATTTTTGTTCAGCTTTCGCTTTTGTGAGTGCCTGGTTCAATGTTAGTTCCTGGAAGTTAACACCTTGTGCTTCTACAGCCATTGATACTAAGGCAGTGATTAACAGTAAAAAAATCTTTTTCATTTTTTGATATTTGTTTATATATCCTAATATCCTGCTGATATGTAAAAGTATTATCCTTTTATTGCGGTTTGTTGTGATTTAAAAAAAATATATCTTTGGAGCATGTCTAAAAGGATACTTATAAATAATTTGAATGAAATCGAGGATGCTGCTTCCAGATTTCTGGAATTTGTTGACGTGAGTAATGTTATTGCCTTTTATGGGACAATGGGTGCCGGCAAAACAACTTTTATCAAGGCTATTTGCAAAGTGCTCGGCGTACCTGACACTGTAAATAGTCCTACTTTTACCATTATCAATGAATATCGGACAAAAGAGGGCAAGTCGATATACCATTTCGACTTTTACAGGATCGACAAGATAGAAGAAGCTTATGATATAGGTTTTGACGAGTTTGTTGAAAATGGTAATCTTTCATTGATCGAATGGCCTGAAAAAATTGAAACACTTCTCCCTGACAACACTCTCAGAGTACAAATAAATGTACTTGAAAATGAGGTAAGGGAGATTATATTTTAATTGGAGTTAGTTATTGTCAGGGTAGAGCAAATATGGTTTACGCTGTTCTTTAAATTTTGCAACATCTTCCGCCCACATGGACTTAATTTCTGCGGCAGAATTGCCTGCGATTATCATTTTTCTTACATAATCTCTCCCAATAAGTAATTCAAAGAAAGAGTTGAAGAAAAAGTTATCAAGATTGAGATTGTGGTAGGCATCTATCAAATATTCCAGGTTAATCCCCTTTTTGTTTATTTCTTCAATGGAAGGTTCTTTTGTCAAATCAACTCCATAACAGACTCTATTGAGTTGAGGCGGATTTTTTGCTCCGGAGATGCTTCTCGGAGTAAAATTAAATGCGTAACCTTTCATATTTGGATGACCATACATCTGGAATGGGTGATCTGTTCCTCTTCCAAGGCTGACAGGGGTAGCCTCAAAATAGCACATTGAAGGATATAGATATATTGATCTCATCTCAGGAAGGTTTGGAGATGGTTTAACAGGAAGAGTATACATGGAGGCGTGAGTATAGTTCTTGCACTTTATAACGGAAACATCACACTGGATGCCGTTACTCAGCCATTTCTCCCCATTAATCATTCCTGCCAGTTCGCCGAATGTCATGCCATGTACTACCGGAATAGGCAACCATCCCACTCCCGATTTATACTTCATGTCGAGAATTGGCCCGTCAACATAAAAGCCGAGTGGATTGGGTCGGTCCAGAATAATCATTTTTTTCCCGTTTTCTGCACAGGCTTCCATCATTCTTGCCATGGTAGTGAGGTAGGTATAAAATCTAACTCCTACATCTTGAAGATCAAAAATTATAACGTCTATTTGATTGAGAAGGTCAGAGGATGGTTTTCCGGTATTTCCCTCATAGAGGGATTTAATAGGGATTCCGGTTTTCTTGTCAACTGAGCTCGAAACATGTTCGCCGGCATCCGCATCTCCACGAAAGCCGTGTTCAGGTGACATAATAAATACTACGTTAACTTTGAGTGCAATAAGTGTATCAACTAAATGAGTATTCCCAATAACACCCGTTTGGTTTGAGAGAACGGCCACCCGTTTGCCTCGAACCATTGGAAGATATTCTTCTATAGATTCTGCTCCAACTTTAATCTTTTGAGCAAAATCAGCAGAACTATTTTTTGTTTTCTGAGCTGATAATGATGAGGCAATACTTAAAATCAGAACAATAATTAAAGTCTTTTTCATAACTCCGTCTTTTTTGAGGGTGTAGTTTATTATGACAAATATAAAATTATTAGAAATAATTTGTCATTAAAATACAATATATGTGTTTACAAACTGAAATGTAAACCGAGACTTGGCAGAAATGCCCGGGTAACGTATTCTCCATCAAAACTTCCTAATGATGTAGGATACTTGCCTTTAATTTTTAGTCCGTTGAGATATTGGAAACCAAAATCTATAGCAAGAGATTTTACAGGTTTGTAAGTAAATCCTGTTGTAAGACTGATCTTGTTAGTTGCAGGTGTCTCAGGTCCATAATAAGACTTGTCCACAGGTGTTGAATCATAAACAAAACCAAGCCTGACAGTAAAACTGTCACTGAAATAATATTCTCCTCCGATTCTGTAAATCATTGAGTTGCTGAAGTTTTTCGGTATATATTGTTTACCTGCGGCTCCAAGTTCCGGGAATTCGATTTTAAGAGTATCATAGGCTTTCCATCCAACATATTGTAATTCGCCGGATATCAAAAGTTTATTTGAAAATTTGTAAGATGCGCCGATATTTAAATTTGAAGGTATTGGCAGTTCAGCCACAACTTTTTTCCCGTTAAGAACCTTGGCTCCTGAGAGTGATGCACTGTATTGAGCAAGTAAATCAATAAGCTGGTTTAGTTCTGTTGAAGCATATGTGATTTTGGCAGATCCTTCTTCAACTTTCATCATTACTTTGGATCTGTATGAGATACCAATGCACAATTTATTTGTAGGGCTGTACATCAATCCAATGTTGTACCCATAAGCAGTCTTTGCATCTCCCTTAAGTGTAATCTGCATTGGTGAGATATTTGATGCTCCGGTAATAATGGCCTGATATTGAGATGGAACAAGGTTGATGAAATTATTCAGTGCTCCTACAGGCAATATGCCTTTACTTAATTCGAAATTCCCCCAGTTAATCATTAATCCGGCTCCAACTGACAAGTTTTCACTAATTTTATATGACAACGTAGGCTGAAGTGAGAATGATGCAAGAGAAATATTTTGTATAATATGAGATCCTGCCCAATTGTCCGGCCATTCAAGATTGTTGCCTCCGGGATTTGTCAATCCTATTCCTGCAACGAATTTTGGAGATATTCTGTATCCTACGTATCCAAATATCGGAGTACCTACTGGATTATCTGACTCAACACTGTAAGTCCCGTCAGTATTGGTATACTTAACTTTTGACATAATTGCCGTTACTCCCAGCGAAGCATCCAGGGTTCCATTAATGTATGATAATCCTGCAGGATTGAACAGGATACTTTCCGAACCAAGTTTAATGGCTGTTCCCACATGTCCCATTCCAATTTGTCTGGCACTTTGAGAATTGATCTGGTATCCATCAGCGAACATGGCGAGGCTTAAAAGGTTGGACAGTAAAAAGAGAGCAATCTTCTTTGTTTTCATCTTGTTTTGATTATTGTTTTCAAAACAAAACTAATATAATTTGCCAAAACCTATACTGCACTGCCATGTTTGTTGCTAATAAAAAGAAAAGCAGCGCATTATAAATACACTGCTTTAGCTTAATAGTGAATTTTTCAAAATGTAACCGAATTACTTAAGAATTTTCAATCATTATTTAATTGAGGAATTTCTATTTCTTCTCTTGAATCTCCGATCAAATACTTGGAAAAATAGTCTCCCATTTTCCAGAAAAAGTACTCATTCATGTTGCCAAAACTGTGTCGTTGACCTGGGAGAACCAGCAAGTCAAATCGTTTATTTGACTTGATCAGGGCATTTACCATTCTTAGAGTATTACCAGGATGAACGTTATTGTCAATATCTCCTGTGACAAGAAGCAAGTGACCTTTTAGATTTTTTGCAATTTCGGTGTTTTTGTCAATGCTGTACTGGAAAGTTGTGTCGCCCTTTTCTGTGACAATTTCTTTAATTCCTTGATGCTGTTCGCTCCACCACCTGTTATAGATATTGTTTTCGTGGTTGCCGGCACATGAAACCGCCACCTTGAAAAAGTCAGGGTATTCAAGAATGGCAGCTGTAGACATAAATCCGCCTCCCGAGTGACCAGTAATGCCAACTTTGTTGATATCAATGAAATTGTATTTTGCAGCAAGTCTTTCGACTGCCACTTTCTTGTCTTCAAGTCCGTAATCTCTCAAATTACCGTAACCGTAATTGTGATACCATTTGGATCGTAAAGGACTGCCTCCTCTGTTACCCACGGTAATCACAACAAACCCAAATTGAGCAAGACGATCTATTCTGTCCATACTTTTGCTCCAGGAAGCATTGACCGATTCTGTCTGGGGACCGGGATAAACATATTCAATTATTGGATAAAGTTTAGTTGAATCGAAGTCAAATGGCTTGTAAATAACACCATAAAGATCGGTGATTCCATCACCTGCCTTTATTGTGAATCTTTCCGGAAATTTATAGCCGGCGGAAAATAGAAGCGACAAGTCAGCTTTCTCGAGATCTGTAATTTTGCGTCCTGAGTTATCATATACAGCGCTCATGGGGGTGGTGTCTACTCTCGAATAATTATCGACAAAAAATTTCCCGTCGTCAGAAGTGTTTATTACATGATTATAATCTCCCGGATTCAAAATTTTGAGACCGCTGCCATCCAGATTAACTCTGCATAGGTGCATGTAATATGGATTTTCTCCCTTGATAATTCCGCAAGCTGTAAAATAAACAACCCTCTGAACAGGATCTACATATTCAATATTTTCAACATGATATTCACCTGAAGTAATTGCATTCTTAAGGTTGCCCTTATCATCATACAGGTAAAGATGTGCCCATCCATTTCTTTCAGACCAGTGAACAAATTCTTTACCACCATCAATAAGTTTTGGCAATCTTGTCTCGACGTAGGTGTTCATCCTCTCTTCTACTACCGGTTTAAGTGAATCTGCTTTGCTTAAGGTATCGTCATTTACATATGCTGTACAAAGATCTACCCGCTTTATATCTCTACTTGTGCGGAAGACAAAGAATTTTTCATTATCTCCGAGCCATTTGATATATTTGAATTCGTCTGAGCTCTCTTTTTTAGCTATAGGAGCTGAAATAACATTAATATCCTGATCTTTAAATCTTGCACACTTTATCTCTTTATATTTTTTAGTATTTATATTAAATATGTAAAGATGGTCGACAGGTGCTTCTTTTTCGCCAGGCATTTGATATTTGTAACTTTCCAATTTTGGTCTTGGTTCTGCAAGTACATTTATAACCCATAAATCCTTGACTTTACTGTTGTCAGTTCGAACTATTGCAAAATGTTTGGAATCGGGAGACCATCTTACATATGCTCCGCTTCTCTTATTTTTTTCCTTATCGGTTGCATAAATATCTGTATTGCCTGAGCCAAAAGCAAAGTCCCTTGTCCCCTCTGTAGTTAACTGATATTCCACTATTGTACTGTCATCCTCATTTTTACGCGCCTTTTCAAGGTTTTCCATATCCATGAAATAGAGGTTGAAATTTTTGGAATAAACTACCCATTTTTTGTCAGGAGAAACATTAGCCCATCCCGGATAAGGTTTATATGCTTTGTAATCTTTTATTTCTGTAAGTTGTCTGCTCTGAATGTCGTATTCAAATCCATACAGTTTTTTTTCTTTTTTTGTTTTATCGCTTTTTTCGTCTTTTACGTCTATTTCTTCAGTGCTTCTAATTTCAAAAGTAAACTTCTTGTCATCAACAAGCCTAAGATTAGTGATTGGAATATTCTGTGCATCAAAAGGATCTTTAACTATAGCTGTCAGTTGAGCGGCAAGTGATGCATTGTCGAATATTTCCTTTTTACTTCCTGTTGCAGGATCAACTATGTAATAATTTTTTGATTGAGGCGTTTGATAAAAATACCAGAATTTATCAGAATTTTTGAACCACTGTGGTTCAATGGTAGTAGAAAATACCATTTTGCTTATTTTTTTCGGTGAAAAGCGGGCTGCAAGGTCGTAATTGGCAACATTTACAGGTGTCCGCTGTGCACTCAAAGTAAGGGAAATGAACGCTGAAGCAGCGAATAGTAGCAGTTTTTTCATAAATAGATATATTGATTAATTAATATTATGCTTTGGCCATTCCCCAACTTCAAGATCGTGTAAAGAGCCATTTTCAATTATAAATTTGAGGGCAGTACGAACATTGTGAATTCCGTATATGCCAGCAGCTCCGGGATTGATTAAGATAAATCCATGCTGTTTGTCATTCATTACCTTAAGTATATGAGAATGACCACAAATGAATACGTTAGGCTGGTGTTTCTCAAAGAGATTCAGTGCTTCAGGGGAATAATGTTTTGGATAACCGCCAATGT
>Ga0208695_1001241_pt1 | contig 21933 bp, 18 predicted proteins | sample AD_UKC111_MetaG_FD_184449 | JGI IMG/M metagenome (GOLD analysis project Ga0208695, IMG submission 184449) | Active sludge microbial communities of municipal wastewater-treating anaerobic digesters from Hong Kong - AD_UKC111_MetaG (SPAdes)... | ecosystem: Engineered > Bioreactor > Anaerobic >...
ACCAATTTTGTAAATTAAATTTGGTAAGTCTATTGAGGATGGCCTTTTTGTCTCAAAAACCCCTTAAAAACTATTAAATTTTCAAAAATTTTTTCCAATCACCTCTTGACTTTTTACCACTGGACTCCTTAAAAATATTTTATAAAATTTAATCCTACTGTTAAATGAAAAAAAGTTTTCACTTTACAGTAGGATTATTATTTTCTTCACCTGATTTAATGTGATAAAATTAGGCTATTCTACCTGAATTAATTTGATAATTTACATTATGTTAAATATGTTTTTTAATATGATTAAGTAAAATTTGGGAGGTTTTCAATGAGTGAATTTAAAAAATGTCCTAATTGTAGATTGATCAATCCGCAAGAAGCATTATTCTGCGATTGTGGTTATAATTTCGATTTGAATAGAGTAGAGCAAGAAAGTCATTTAAAGTCAATAAAGACTATGTATGCAGGCTTTTTTCGTAGATTGATTGCATATTTAATAGATATTGTCCTCATAACGGGTATAGTTTTTTTGCTTTTCTTTATATCTACAGATTTTAAAGATGTTTTTATTAATTATGTTGGTAATACAGATAACTTAAAAAGAAGATAGGACTTTTTAGTCTATTGAAATAAAATTAGAGATATCTCAGCTATACTTTGGATATTATACTGTATGGTATTTGAAGCGTTATCTTTTCAAGGCACTTTAGGAAAAGTATTATTGAGAATTAAAGTTTCAAATATTGATGGCAGTAGAATATCAGTAGGAAAGTCCATTATAAGAAATCTATTTAAGATTGTATCAATGATTATTCTTGGTATTGGATTTATTATGGCTGCAATAACAAAGAATAAGCAAGGTTTACATGATATAGTAGCAAAAACATTGGTATTAAAAAAATAGATATATTCAGTTGGAATCTGGATACTTGGGGCTATTGATAATAAAATAAGATTTGTCCTGGAAAATGTTAAAGTTTAATACAATAGATACATATGCTATGAAGAAATGAGTGGTGAAAAACGGTGAATTGACCAATAATATGGAATTTATTATGTCGTTTTTACATAAGGTGAATGGTAAATTGCATATGTATATCCCTTTACTTTTGCTTCCTTTTCATAAATATGTCCTCTAGACATTTAAGTGCAATGCCCCTTTCTGATTCATTTCCTATATCAACACTTTTCTTAAGTGCTTCAGAACAATACTTCTGTGCATTGTCAAGATATCCACTTAGATAATAACATTTTCCGATCATATTTAAAATTCTGACTTCTTCATTTCCATCACCTGATTCTCTATTTAATTCAAGTGCTCTAAGATAGACCTCAAGAGCTTTGTCGAATATCCTGAGATAAAAATACGTATTTCCTGCTAGATTAATCACTTCTGCTTCAAGTTTTTTGTTTCCCGTGCTTTTACATATATCTGCTGACTGGCTCAAATACTCCAACCCAAGAAAGGTATTGCTGCGAGATATAAAGAAACTTCCAATTTTATATAAAATATTTGCCTCTTCATTTTTATTGGATGTTTCTCTAATTTTAGACAGAGATTCCATATAATACTTTTCCGCAACCATATAATTTTTTAATTGAGAGTAAATAACACCCAGATTCTTCAAACATATTGCCTCATCCACAACTAATCCTGATTTTTTACTGACCCTATATGCTTTTAAATAATATCTTGCGGCACTTTCATACTCTTTTTCCTTGAAATATGTTTTCCCAACAAGTTTTAAATAATAACTCTCTTTTTTAGGATTAAACGTTTCTTTGCTTATTCTTATTGCTGTAAAATAGACATTTCTGGCGGAATCAAAATCATTTTTCTTTTCATGGCATGTACCGATATAATCAAGATAATCTGTTTGTTTTTCTGTATCTCCAATATTTTTGCTGATTTCAACTGCTTTTTTATAGTACATGATTGCAGAATTAAGATCACCTTTGCTTTCATAAGCGGATCCTGCATGTCTATAAACTTCAGCAGCCTTTTCTTCTTTACCGGCTTCCATATATAAATCCGCTGCTCTTAAATATCTTAATATGGCATTATCGAAATCTTTGTTACCATAATTGTAAAAATCGCCCATATATTCATTGGCTGTTGCCTCATCGCTCTTACTTCCTTCTTCGGCAAAAATGTCAATAATCTGCCGGTATAGATTTATGCCTTCAACAGGCTTATCGGTAAGACAATATATGGCAGCTATAACACTCAAGGCAAATCCTTCATATAGCCTATTATTAATATCTCGAGATATGTCGACAGACTTTTGGGCATACAAAACAGCGTGTTCAAATAAATCATTGTCAAATAAGTGAGAGGAAATTTTTCTTAACAAATCCGCTTTCATCAATTTATCTCCATTAGCATCACAATAGTCTAAGGCTGCTTGATAATTTGAGAACATCTGGTCATTGTCTTTGAGATGATAATATTCATCCCCAATATTAAGAAATCCGTCAATTGCTTTTTCCACATCTCCGATTTCCTTATACACTTCTATAGCTTTCTTATAAAACCTTATTGCTCCCCAAAAATCTTCTTTTTTATGTAATAGTTCGGAAATATTCTTATATTGTTGGGCTTCTTCATGCCTCTTGTTGGCATTTTTGTAAATATAAGCCGCTTGCATGTAGTAATTGATAAATTGTGACAGATCTCCTATTTGATAATAAATATCACCAATATAAATCAATTTGATTTCCAGACAAAAATAGTTTTGAGTTTTCTTATCTATTTCAACTGATTTTAACATGTATTCTAATACTTTATCAAAATCCTCTTTTTCATAGTATAAGATGCCATTTTTCGAAAGACAGTAGGATTCATTATCCGAGTATCCCAGTTCATTGTATATTTTTTGTGCTTGCATGGTATATTCAATTACTTCATCTATGTCATATAAATCTTTATCTTTAGATGCCAAATTAAAAAGAGCATTAGCTTCCAGTAGTTTACATCCTGTATCCCGGTATATTGGAAGAAACTTTTTGCATAATCTAAATGCATGTTCGAATTCACGTTTTGCAATATGTAAGCTAATCAGTGAATAATTATAGCTTAAGTCTATTCCACACTCCTTATAACGTGTATTGCAATATATTTCATAAGATTGCTTCTGATACATATTGTAAAGCTCATCCATGCCCTTGGCTTTAAAAATCATACTGATGTTTGCAAGATCAACAGCTTCACCTGTTTTATAGCCAAGTCTTCTATGTTCTAAAAGTGCTTCCCAAAAACAATTATATGACATATCAAGATCACCCATATCATAATATGTCAAACCCAGATTGCCGAGAATATTGGTTAAAAGCTGGTGATTACCGAAATTTTTGCAGATTTTAAGTCCATCCTCAAAGTATTTTATCGCATTTTCCAATTCTCCCTTTATCCTATAGATTAATCCTGCATTCATTAATTCCCATATCAGCAATGAGTTATGTTGAATATCATTAAATATAGAAGCTGAATCTAAATAGTATTTTAAAGATTGCTGGAAGTCTTCCATATCCAAATATGCAAGTCCTATTCCATTAAGATTTTGTGCTTCCCAATTCTTACGTTCAAACTTCCTAACAATTTCAAGTGATTCACAATAACATTTTATTGACTCATGGGGCTTTCCCGCAATTAAATAAATATTTCCCAGTCTGAAAAAATCAGCTGGAAAATTTTTTCTTCCATTCTTTCGCATTGATTCTACAGATTCTGATAGAATACTTATTTGCAAATCTATATCTTTCTTGTCACACCAGTACAATCCATTACGAAATATATCTACATCATCATCGGATCTATACCCAATAATCCTATGAAGTTCAAGAAGCCTTGAGAAGCATTGACGAGATTTTTCGTAATTACCTTTTACATTAAAGTATAAAACAAGCTCACAATAAACCAATGTAAGGTATTTGTGATTAATTTTAGATAAACTCAAATACTTTTCTATGTTTCCCTTATGTTCTTCTAAAAGGGTGTTTTTGGGTAAATTTTGATCATTGTCTGCATATTCATTTTTATTATTTATATCTTCGAGCCAGAGAGTAAGCTCTTGATTGTTTTTTGAAAAAAATTCTTTTAAATACATCATACCTCCGGATTAACATAAAAATTATTTGGTTATAAATAATACAAACATTTCTAAAAAGATTCCCCAAATATATACTATCACGCTTTTTTAATTTTGGAAACTGTTGGTTTATATAGAGGTTGGCAAATGACAGAATGGAATAAAGAATCACTAAAATAAATGGAAATATTGTTTACGGTTCTGATGGTACATCATCAGAACCGTACCATAATATTAAAGAAGTTCTTTCCTAAGCTCGGCTGCCGATTTTATGGACAAGTAACCAAGTGGTATATCAAACATGGTTTTTGCTCCGCTTTGGCCTTCGCTGTTTAAACGATATGCAGCTCTGGCACAAGCAACCAACACGCTGGCTGTGAACTCCGGATTACTTTCTAGCTTAAGTGAAAATTCAATGATATGCTTGGTATTTTCACCGGTAATACCGCTGCGAATGACAAATCCTCCATGCGGCATTGAAGAATGGTTCTTTCTTAATTCTTCTTCAGAGATGAATGTTACCTTTGTTTCATAATCTGCAAAATAGTTGGGCATATTTACAATTTCTTTTTCAATGGCAGCCTTGTCTGCTCCTTCTTCAGCTACCACATAGCAATCCCTTAAATGTTTTTCGCTTGTGGAAAGATTTGGATTTTCACCGTTTCTAACTCTTTGAATAGCTTCTTCTTTAGGAATAGTGTATTGAACACCGGCTTTAACACATTTTACACGCCTAATGGCATCTGAATGTCCCTGACTTACGCCTTTACCCCAGAATGTGTATTCCTTTCCCTGCGGCAATACTGCTTGAGAAAGCAATCTATTCATTGAAAATAAACCGGGATCCCAACCTGCTGAAATAACTCCGATTTTTCCTGCTGCTTTTGATGCCTTATCAACTTTTTCAAAGTGTTCGGGAATTCTAGCGTGAGTATCGAAACTGTCAACTGTATTGAACATGCCTGCAAAAACAGGGCCTTGCTCAGGTAAATCTGTTGCTGAGCCACCGCAAAGTATCATAACATCAATTTCGTCTTTCATTTTTTCTGCTTCTGATACAGACAGTACTTTAACGGATGGATCTTTTAATTTTATTTCCTGAGGTGCTCTTCTTGTAAATACATATCTTAGCTCCATGTCAGGATTTTGTTTAATTGCAAGCTCGACTCCTTTGCCGAGGTTTCCGTATCCAACAATACCAATTCGAATCATAGATTTAAATACTCCTTTGCATTTAAAAAATTATTTCTATGCCATTCTACTAGATGAATAGTGAGATTTCAATATCTTTAATTGAAAGTTGGGAAAAAATAGCTATACTACTCTTGTATTATTAAAGTGATTTACAGCATTTTACAGGCAGTTAATAGGATAAAAGTCTTTGGATATTAATTTATTTTATGTTATAGTATTGTTATATTAAATTGATATAATAAAATGTGAAGTTATAGACGGAAGAAAAGAGAGTACTTAGGAGGGTAATCATGAATTCTAGAAAGGTAATATTTTTAGCAGTGAGTATATCACTGATGCTGATTCTTTTCGCATGCAGCAAGGGCGATAAATTTACAGATGAAAACGTACCGTTGGATGTTGTAGGCAAGGTGGGGAATGAGAATATTTATGCATCGGAATTCATGTATTACCTTAATGAGCAAAAAAACATGATGGAAGAAGAGGCTGGCATTGCTGACAAAAGCACAAATGAAAAAAAGAAATTCTGGAATGAAAAAGAAGGAAATTCAACCAGAAAACAAAATCTTATCGACCAAACATTCAGTAATTTGACCGAGCTTAAAACTTTACTCATGTCTGCCAAGAGAGACAATGTCGAGCTCTCTAAAGATGAACTGGACGGTATTTCACAGCATATAGATGAATTTATTAAGAATGAGGGAAATGGAAATATTGAAGAAGCTGAAAGAGTCATGAAAGAAAAGAATGGTGTTACGATAGACGAGTATAGGAGAATGTATGAAGAATATACCCTTGCATACTTTATTTACCTGACTACATATCCTTCAAGTATAAAAATCAGTGATGACGAACTCAAAGAAGAGTATGAAAAAAATAAGGATAAATATCATAAGGTAGTTGTGAAGCATGTTCTTATATCTACTAATGATGAAAATAAACAGCCTCTTCCTGAAGATAAAGTTGCGGAAAAGAAGATACTTGCAGAACAAATCCTGCAAAGGGCAAAGGCCGGAGAAGACTTTGAAAGTCTGGTAGAACAGTATTCGGAAGATATGGGTTCGAAAGATAAAGGTGGAGAGTATACTTTTGGAAGGGGACAAATGGTTAAGGAATTTGAGGAATGGGCATTTAGTGCCAAAGAAGGAGATATTGGACTTGTAAGAAGCGAGTTTGGGTTCCATATAATGAAATTTATCAGAAATGCCACTTTTGAAGACCAAAAAATTGATTTGACAATAACAATGCAGCGGGAAAGATTTGCCCAAATGATGGAAGATACGAAAAAGCAATATCCTTTAGTTAAAAACCAGAAGGCTATTGACTCTCTAAAAATGTTTTATTAAACATCAAAAGAGGCTGCTTAAGGGATTATCGCCGAAGAATTTTTTATAAGTCGATATGGAATATGAATCCATCATGCCTGCTATATAATCTGCGATTAATCTGGTCTGAAGAGCTTTTTCATCTTCATCGATATCATATCGAATCATTATATCCTTAGCCCTATATTCAGGCGGTAAATACATAGGATGTTCCAGGTATAACTCGAATAATTTCTTTATTATTTTTCCGCCTGTCTGTTCATAAAAATAAACCTCATCATTATGATTAATGCATTGGAATGTAAGCCTTTTTAAGCCGCCGGACAGTTCGGAGTATGTTGAAAAACCAATTTCTTTATCCCAGGTGGTTTTTGTAATGGATTTTTTGCTTTCGGAAGGCTCAACCAAATCAATGTCATGTATCAAAGTATATATTATTGAGGATACAAGCTCTTTACGGAAAAGCTTTGAGTACTCGGAGGACTCAATTTTTTTCGAGCCTTTGGAAGCATTGATTCGGCAGTTATCTACAATATCCTTAAACATGTTAAATGATTCACTGTCACCATATATAACTTGGTAATCATGTAATATTTCATCTATATTAAATAATTTTTGCCTTAAGCCGTCCTCCAAATCGTGAGCTGCATATGCAATTTCATCAGCAATATCAACAATTTGAACATCAAGAGTTCTTATTTTGACCTGATGCTCATCTATAAAATCTTTTAAGAATTGATAATCATCATCATATATGAATTTCTGTTTGCTAAACTTAGGGTCATATTTAGGGATACTGCTGTCAAAGCGATTGAAATATTTGGTAACGCTTAGTAATGTCCTGAATGTTAAATTTAAACCCCTGAAATCAGGCCGCTTCTTTTCTATAGTTGTAAGTATTCTAAGGGTCTGAGCATTTCCTTCAAATCCGCCGATTTCGCTGCATAAATCATTAAGCACTTTTTCTCCATAATGACCGAAGGGTGGATTTCCTAAGTCGTGGGACAATGCACCTGCTTCTACTACATATGTGTCTACCGACGAATACCCTATTCTGGCAGCAATGGAACGGGCAATTTGTGCCACTTCAAGGCTGTGGGTCAAACGGTTGCGAAAGAATTGATCGTTTTTTATGCCTAATAACTGCATCTTTCCTTGTAATCTTCTAAAGGAAGAGGAATACATAATCCTTGTATAGTCTCTTTGAAAGTCTCCGTCATTACGGTCGCGAAAATCCTCATCATATAGCCTCCAGCTTAAAGGCTCAAATTGTAATGGGCTTAAGTAGATCATTTTCAATTTGTTTATAGTGTCCATATTCTTTTTAGGCATAGTATTTCTCCCTTATAATTATGTATTTGTAAATAATTAAACGGCAATTCATATATCAAAAGAGATGATTGCTAAATTTTAGAAACAATATAATTCTAACTTATTTTATTGGATGTTTCAATTGGAAATGGATAAGAAATAGACGCTTAATGCATTAGCTTATCCAATAAGAAAGGCAGCCCTTTCGGCCGCCTTTTCTTATTGGATATAAAAAGTATAGTTTTTTCCTGAATTATTATCCCAGTTGTTTGCACTATCTTTAAAAGCAACGTTTAATTGTCCGTTTTCTTTTACAGGAATAGATAATTCAAAAATATGTTGGTTGGTAGTGTGCATAGGGTAAGTCGATATATTTTCCCAACTTTTGTTATCGCCAAAGCCAACTACTGCATATACTTCCTTTGCACCATTCTTGGCTAGAAGTCCATCATAGGTGACTTTTATATTATCTCCTTCAGTTGAAAAAGAAACACCCTTTGAATACTCATCGTATACTATTTCATCAGCAAGCTCTGCATTAAAATTCTCACATCCGCACTCATTGCATCCGGATGATTTGCAATCAGCATTGACTACAGGTACACTATTTTTTATTCCTAAAAAATCTAATATACCCATATCTATACCTCCCAACAGTTTATATTTTTTAAACCCAATATAGTTTTTGCAGTATATTAAAAATTATCTTAAAAGAATAATGGAAATTAATACGGTGGTATAAGTGTACATAATTTGCTATAATATTGACTGTGAATTGATTTATTTTTATTTGAGAGAGAAGAAAAAAGAAACTGTTTACAAAATTGGCAGAAATGTACATAACATTGTTTCCTGTCATACTGGCAGGTATATTTAATATGATTTGGTGTAAGCTGCCTGTGTGTGATTTCATGAGAAAACCCATTGATGGCGGGATTTGTATATGGGATGGAAGAAGATTGTTTGGTGATAACAAAACATGGAAGGGATTTGTCGGAATGATGCTTGGGGGAGCTGTTCTGACCATTCTATGGGGACTTATCTGTGATACAAATGCATATCTCACTGCACACAATTATATATATGCCACAAGAGAAAACACCATTATGTATAATGCTGTAATGGGCGTAATGCTTGGCTTCGCATATGCCCTTTTCGAACTTCCCAACAGCTTTATAAAAAGAAGAATGGATATTAAGCCCGGAAAGACCACAGATGGCTTTAAAAAGGTGTTTTTTATATTTATGGACCAAGCTGATTCAATATTTGGGTGTGTATTGGTAGTTTGCTTTGTTTATACAATGTCGATACAATTTTACTTTACATATGTATTGGTTGGTGCATTAACACATATAGTTTTAAACATGTTGTTGTATTTGGTTAAGCTCAGGAAGAACATGTTTTAGGGGGATAGAGGATGCTTGTTGGTTTAAGCGGTTATGTCGGGGCGGACAAGGTAGGAAATAAAGCACATTCGCTTATGCATTTAAAAAATAACGGATTTTGCGTACCCGACGGCTTTGTGCTTGACAATGATACATTTGATGAAATAATAAAAACAAATGGATTAGACGGCAAAATTAATGAATTGTTGTCAAAAATAAATAAAAATAATATAAGGGAAATCAGTTCGCAAATAATTAATCTGTTTGATGGAATAAAAATTAATGGTAATATTGTATCTGAAATATCAAATTTTCTTCAAAATAAAAAATATGCGGTACGCAGTAGCGGCCTCAAAGAAGACCTTGCAGGCTTTGCTTTTGCAGGACAATACCGCACTTTTTTAAATGTAGAAGGAATTGATGAAATCTGCAAGAAAGCTTTGGAGTGCTACAAGTCCATGTACAGAGAGGGAGTGTTGTCTTACCTCATTGATAACGAACTGGGCGTAAGTGACCTTAAAATGGCAGTTGTTGTTCAGGAAATGGTTGAAGCAGATGTAAGCGGTATTGTATTTACTGTAAATCCACTTACCGGAAATGATAAAGAAATTGTAGCGGAAGTTGCTAAGGGGCTTGGAGAGGAAATTGTAAGCGGCAGGGTTAACCCGGAACGCTATTTATATAATTGGTTTGAATGTAAGGAATCATATGATGATACCAATAATCTTTTGACAAAAGATAAGTTTTTGGAGCTTGCCAATATGGCACTGGATATTCAGATTCTCTATGGATTCCCATGTGACATAGAGTTTGCCATTAGAAACGGAAAAATATATTTTGTTCAGGCACGTGCCATAACAAAAATTATGTATTCAGGCATAAAGGATCAGTGGACAACAGCCGATTTTAAGGATGGAGGGGTATCGGCAGGTGTGTGTACTCCCTATATGTGGAGCCTTTATGAATACATTTGGGAGTATACCCTTAAGAAATTTGTGTTTGATGCTAAAATCCTCAGAAAGAATGAATGGCGAAAGGCCGGTGACATGTTCTATGGACGGCCTTATTGGAATTTAAGTCTTGTAAAAACGGCCATGTCAAAGGTTCCGGGATACAAGGAGAGAGAGTTTGATAATGATTTGGGTGTTATGCCTACTTATGAGGGCGATGGAGAGGTTACAAGGATAACGCCTAAAACTCTATTGGGGATTCTAAGAATGGCTATAGCACAGAAGAAGATAGTTGCTGAAAGAAGCAAGAATGCTGAGAAAATTAAAAGTGAGCTTTTGGATAAATATTTTAACTATGTTAAAATTTACAATAATCAAGAAAAGATTGGTGATTTGGAATCCATATGGTACAAGCTTGTTAAGGAAGACTATCTCCAAAGCGAAAGTACATATTTCTGGCAGATATTCATCAATACAGTCAACCAGTCTATTTTTAAGGATAGATTGCTTAAGTATGTAAGCAGCGGAGAGTATTTTAACCTTATTGGAGGGCTTGACAACATATCTCATCTTCTTCCTTTTTACTATATGTGGGATGTATCGAGAAGGATTATCGCAGATAAAAAGGCATATGACTTTTGGAGTAACAGCGAAATATCGGCAATTAAAAAGGCGTATGATGAAAAAAGCAGTGAGAACTATATACCGAAGTTGGCTGAATTTATTGATTTGTATGGCTATCATTCCGAAAAGGAGCTGGATGTAACATATCCATGCTACTGCGAAGATGTGGAAAGCGTTATTAAAATGTTTAAGGAAACAATCGCGTTAGATGACAGCCTTAGCCCTGAAGGAGACAGAAAGCATCAGGCAGACGTTTTTGAAAAACAAAAGCAGAAATTGAAGGAACGGGTTGGCAGCAGGAAGTATTCCAAGTTGGAAGAAAGTATAGCTAAAATGCGAAGCATGCTTTGGTGGAGAGAGGAATTCAGGGATGTTTCCACAAGATTTTACTATATAATACGTATTTTTACAATGAAGCTTTCAAAAGAATATGTTAAGTCGGGAATATTAACACGTGAAGATGACATTTGGTATACAAAGATAGATGATGTTTTTAGATTTATCGACAGGAAGATTACAAAAGAGGATTTAATAAATATCATAGTAAGGAACAGAAAGTATTATCAGTCCTTTCGCAATTTTTTAAGTGAAAATGAAATTGGAGCAGCATTTAATGTGGATTCCCACAAAAGAAAGACGATATCCGGCGGGATAAAGGGAATCGGATGTAATAACGGCACGGTTACGGGAACTGCAAGGGTAATCAACAGCCTTGCTGAAATAGACCGCCTTCAGGTGGGGGATATCCTTGTGACAAAGTTTACGGACACTGGGTGGACAAGCAAGTTTGCCATTTTAAAAGGTATTATCACCGAATATGGCGGGATATTGTGCCATGCAGCTATTGTTTCGAGGGAATACGGAATTCCCTGTGTGGTATGCACAAACGATGCCACAAGGATTATTAAAGACGGAAGCACAATAACAATAAACGGGACAACCGGAGAAATTACTGTAGAAAAGGAATAGTTAAAGGGATGTTTATAGGGTTATACAACAAATCAATAATACTTACTTATATAGGCGTGGCATTAGCGGTCACTGGGATTTATTTTTCATTTGTACCTAATATCCGTTATGCAATGCTGTGCCTTGCAATCAGCGGAGTGTGCGATCTTTTTGACGGGATGGTTGCAAGACGATGCAAGAGAAATGAGGAAGAGAAATTGTTTGGAGTGGAAATAGATTCTCTTGCGGATATGATGGGCTTTGTGGCACTTCCCATAGCTGTATGCTGCGGAATGGGCTTAACAAAGTGGTATAATGTGGCGATTTATATAGTATATGCATTAACTGCCATTTCAAGACTGGGCTATTTTAATATTGTTGCAAAGAGTTCAGCAACTGATTCTCCCGTCAAGCATTACACAGGCTTGCCTGTGACTTTTGCAGCCCTCATATTTACAACTGCTTGGTTCCTTAGTTTCATATTATCGGACGGCATTTTTGCAGCTTTTTATAGCTTTCTCATGCTTATTGTGGCGTTGTTGTTTGTGCTCAAAATAAAAGTGCCCAAACCTAGAGGAATAGCCTATGTATTTTTAGGGCTTATTGCAATCGTAGTATGTTGTGCCATTATTTTTGCGGGATAAGGGAAAATAAGATGGTGGAAAAGCAAATGGTAGAAAAGAAAATGGATGTGTATATTTATAATCGTGAAACCAAAAGCCTGTATCAGGAGAAACAATTTAAAGAAAAGCAGCTTAAGTTTTTGTATGATACTGTTTTAGGGCGAATTATTTTAAGGCTTTTTATTGCAGGTAAATGGTATTCAAGGTATAATGCAAAGAAAAATGGCTTAAGAAAGTCCGTTGCAAAAATTCAGCCCTTTATAGAGGAATACGGAATTGATATGACGCAGTACCAAAAAAAGGAATACAAGTCTTTTAATGATTTTTTCATAAGGACAATAATTCCCGAGAAAAGGCCAATTCCCAAGGATGAAAATGCACTGATTTCGGTTGCGGATTCTAAGCTTATGTATTATAAAATTGAAAAAGACATTGGCATTAAAATAAAAAACAGCATTTATACCGTTGAAGAGCTGCTTCATGACAGGGAGCTTGCCGGAGAATACAGAGGAGGAACATGCCTTGTATTTCGCCTTACTGTGGATGATTATCATCATTATTGCTATTGTGATGACGGTAAGCTTTTGTACAGCAAGAAAATTTCAGGCAGACTGCATACTGTAGGTCCTATTTCTGCTAAAAAATATAGGGTGTATTGTGAAAACAGCAGGGAGTATTCGGTACTTGAGACGATGCACTTTGGAAAAGTGGTGCAGATGGAAGTAGGAGCACTGCTGGTGGGAAAGATAGTTAACAATTTAAAGGAAGCTTTTAAAAAGGGTGAGGAAAAGGGCTGGTTTGAAATGGGAGGTTCCACAATAGTACTTCTATTTAGAGAGAATACAGTAACAATTGATGAAGATATTGTTTCAAACTCAGCCAAGGGCATTGAAACAAAAGTGAAGTACGGTGAGAGAATAGGTGAGAAAATAGGGGAGAGAAAATGTTAAAAAGACTTTCAATATACTTTAAAGAGATGTATCCCATAGTTCCGAGACTAATACTTGGGATTATAGTTTTCCTTGAAATATATTTCATTCTGCTTTTAAACTATGGAGTAACAGATTTTTCAATAGGAGTAGCGGAATTTGTAGGAAGCTTTACTATATTCTGTTTTCTTCTTATACTTCGAATTGCTGATGATTTCAAGGATTATGAAACAGACAAAAGATTGTTCCCGGAAAGGCCGTTGCCATCAGGGCGTGTACAAAAAAGGGACTTGAAAATATTGGTTACAGTCCTGATTGTAATAACATGTATTTTGAATTTCATTTTTATGAATAATATATTGTTTTTTCTGTTTTTGTATACATACGGCTTTCTGATGTCAGTTTGGTTTTTTAAAAAGCATAAAATTCAAAATAGCTTGCCCTTGGCACTTGTAACACATAACCCAGTACAGTTGATAATGAATATATACATAATATCTTTTACATGCATAAAGTATGATCTTTATCCATTTACACTGACAAGCTTTCTTGTTGCATTTACGTTGTATTTTCCAGCACTTATATGGGAAATATCCCGTAAAATCCGTGCTCCAAAGGATGAAACGGAATATACCACCTACTCCAAATTGTTTGGATACAAGAAATCTGTCAGATTTGTTCTCATACTGACGTGGGTTGATATTATAACCAACTTTTTGCTGGTATACAGGTTAAACAGAATAGCAATCGGTGTGTTGTTTTTAAATATAATGTGGATGACCTGGAAGTTTGTTTCATTTATGAAGGATCCTACACAATACAAAATAGTTGATAAAGTTGAAAGATACACATATATACAGGAAGCCACAATGGTTCTCGTTGTAGTTGTTTATTTGATAGTGGGGTATATTTGATGAAAATTGTTACTGATGAAAATTTTAAAAATCATATAATCGGTAAAAAGGCTCAAAATTTGTTTTTGGCAAAGTCTAACGGAATACCTGTGCCTGAGCTTTTTGCTATTTCTCATAAAGATATTGAAAGCGACCAAATGGCAGACTGTATCAATAAATACATAGAAGATAATTTTAATGATGAGCAGTTGTTTGCTGTGCGGTCTGCGGCATTGTCGGAGGACGGGACGGAAAGCTCCTTTGCCGGGCAGTTTGATACATTTTTGAATGTGCATTCCAATTTAGTGGTTGAAAAAATAAATAAATGCAGAGAGTCGATTTTCAGTGAAAATGTGGCCCTGTACTGCAAGGAGCACGGTATAACTAAAGAAATATCCATGAGTGTCATTGTACAGCAAATGGTTCAGGGAGACTACTCGGGTGTTATGTTTACCGCCAATCCCCAGGGACTATTGAATGAATCGGTAATTGTAATAGGCGAGGGAACGGGAGACGGTGTGGTTGAGGAAAGGGTTTCAACAACATCATACTTCTATAATAATACCGACAAGCTTTACTACTATGAGACTATGGATGATTCACCCGTATTAGACAGGGAAAAAATTGAGGAACTTATCGGGTATGGAGATAAGTTAAAAGAGCTTTTCGGAGAGTATTTGGACATTGAGTTTACAATCAAGGAGGGACAAATTTATATCCTTCAGATCAGGCCTATAACAACTTTAAAGAGCACAAAAACCACTATTTTGGATAACAGCAATATTGTAGAAAGTTATCCGGGTATTACACTGCCTTTGACACAATCCTTTATTGAGTTTGCATATTACAGTGTGTTTAAGGGAGTAGCTTTCAGATGCCTGAAAAATAAAAAAATGGTTGAGAAGTATGATTCTGTTTTCAGGCAGATGGTTGGAAGTGCAAATGGAAGAGTCTATTACAAAATAAGCAACTGGTATACCGTAATAAAGTTTCTACCCTTCAGCAAAAAAATTATACCTATATGGCAGGAAATGATGGGTGTATCCAATAAAGAGCATGATGATGAAAAAAACGATATATCATTAATTCAGAGGATAAGGGTATATTTTAACGCTATCTATGAAGCCTTTCATGTACAAAAAGGTATGGAAAAGCTCAACGCCAGCTTTGACCGGGTTGAAAAACTATTTTATGAAAACTATCATGAAGGCATGGAAAATGGACAATTGGTTAATCTATACAATCAAATCGGCGATGCGGTATTGAAGGATTGGGACATTACACTTTTAAACGATATGTATGGGTTTGTTTTTACTGCACTTTTAAAAAGGAAATTAAAGAAAATCGGTGTTAAAAACTACGAGCAGGAAACAAATCGGTATATCTCGGGAATAACCAATATCGAGAGCATGAAGCCGGTAAGAGAGCTGGTGGCATTGGCAAAAATGGCAGTTGATGAGGGTTGGATAAAGAAGCTTGAAGCCCTTGATAATGACACCACGGTTAAAGAGTTTATTAAGTCAAGCCAAAGTGACTTTTCAGAAAGGTTTGATAATTACATAAAGCAGTATGGGGACAGGATGACGGAGGAGCTTAAATTGGAAACCAAGACGTTCCGCTCCAATCCAAAGCTTTTAGTTGACAAAGTAATAGAGTATGGGAAGGATAGGGAAAAACTCAATAATTTGCATAATACTCTAAACTGTAAAGACACAGATGTCAAATTTTCAGACAATATTCCCAAAAGAAAGATAAAATCTGTAGAAAGACTTAGCCGACGTGCCATGCAGGGAATTAAAAACCGTGAAATATCAAGGCTTAATCGAAGCCGCATTTATGGCATGGTAAGGACCATATTTCTGACAATAGGGAGCAATATGGTAAAGGAAGGTTTATTGGATGAAACAGAAGACATATTCTATTTAAGGACGGAAGAGGTGTTCGACTCCATAAAAGGCGGTCTGTATGATTTTCGTTCCATGGTGAAAGAAAGAAAGCTAAAATATAAGCAGTTTTATAAGCTGCCTCCTTACTCGAGGCTGATTTTTGCAGGAGAGCAATTCGATAAAACAGTAAGAAACGTAAATCAGGCTGAGAATGAACTTAGTGATGAGACAGTTTTAACAGGTACACCTTGTTCCAATGGAGAAGCCAGGGGTGAGGTGCTTGTTGTTGAAGACATTACTGCGGTAAATGATGTTAAAGACAAAATACTTGTTACAAAAATGACCGACCCGGGCTGGGTCTTCTATCTCACATTATCAAAGGGGATAATAGCTGAAAAAGGATCGCTCCTTTCTCATACCGCAATTATTTCGAGAGAGTTGGGAATTCCATCTGTAGTAGGTATAAAAGGTATAACAAAGAAGCTCAAAACAGGGGATATAGTTCATATGAACGGCAGTACAGGCGAGATTAGAATAGAGGGAAGGTAAGAGTTATGGATATAATATGGTTTGATGATGAAGAAAAGTATATTGAAGATTTCCTTTCTTTACCTAAAAAGCTATATGGAAAAAAGGATATTATGCAAAATGAAGTGGAGGAACGCAAGCTTCTTACAGGAAAGCATGTTCTTAATAAATATTTCAAATTGTACAAGCTGTGTGCATATAAAAATGGAGAAATAGCCGGAAGGCTTGTTATTACTCAATATCCCGATGACGACATGGCATACGTAGGCTTTTTCGAATGTATAGACGATAAAGAGTGTGCAGGTAAAATGTTTACATCTGCAGAGAAGCTGGCAAAAGATAATGGTATGACTAAAATGGTTGGGCCTGTAGATGCCAGCTTTTGGATTAAATACAGACTCAAAGTGAATCTTTTTGACCGACCGCCATATGTATCCGAACCCTATAACAAGGATTATTATCTCAATCTGTTTTTAGATAACGGTTTTGAAATTGAAGAAAGATATGTTTCAAACATATATAGAAAGCTTCCCAGGAAAGGCTTTGAAGTAACCAAGTTCAAGGAAAGACTTAAGGAATTTTCTCAAAAAGGCTATAAAATAGTATCGCCGGATAAAAAAACATGGGACAAGGCAATTGGTGAGGTATACAAGCTTATCATGAAGCTGTACAGCAATTTTCCGGTATTCAAGTATTTAAGTGAAGATGACTTTAAGGAGATTTATTCGTCTTATAAAATGATACTCGATATGTCTATGGTAAAAATTGCCTATTATGAAGGAGAGGCAGTGGGATTTTTCATCGGTATGCCCAATTACGGGAACAGGCTGTATGGAAAGCTCAATCTGCTCACTTTATTATATATATTGCGTAAGAGAAGAAAAAGCTCCGATTATGTTCTTTTGTATATGGGTGTTGACGAAAAGCATCGAGGACTGGGAAAAGCAATTACACAGGTCATTATGGATAATCTTCAAGTAAAACAGGCTTCATCCATAGGAGCACTTATTAAAAAGGGTAAAATTATTGAGGGGTATGTGGAAGAAGCGAGGGAGGACCAGTACGAATATGTTTTGTTAAGTAAGTCACTTCAATAAAATGCTAAAATTGGAGGTTTAATATGGCTAGGACAATACAGGGAATTTTAAAGGAAGATTATAAAAAGTGGAAGGACAGAGAATATATATTTACAAGAGTAGATGGCATATACAGGGCAAAAACATTCGGGCAGACAATATATGATGCATTGGCACTTGCTGAAGTGCTTTTGTCGTATGGACTGAAAAACGAAAATATAGCAGTGTATGGAGAAAATTCCTATGAATGGATGGTTTCCGATCTTGCGATAATGGGATATGTGGGAACAAACGTGGCTATTGATAAGGAGTGGAAGGAATACTCAGTATCCGATGCAATTAAAAGAACAAATGTAAAATGCGTTATATATTCCAAAAGTAAAAAAGACATAATAGATAATTTGAGATCCAAGTTTGACATAGTTTATATATGCATGCAGGATGACTTTTACGAGCTTTTGGACAAAGGATATGGACTGCTTAAAAATAAAAAGGATATATTCTGCTTTGAAGAGAGAGAATACGATAAAATGTGTAAAATTGTGTTTTCTTCCGGGACTACCGGTGTACCGAAAGCATCCATGCTTTCACAGCGAAATATTCTGTGCGGATGGGACAATCTATATAAACGGGCACCTATGAATGATACCGATATTTGCTACTTATTTTTACCTCTGCATCATACTTATGCGGGACTTTGTAATTTTCTCTTTTCCACCATTTCGGGAATGCAGATATATTTATGCTCCGATACAAAAAAAATCGCAGAGGAGCTTCAAATTGTAAGGCCTACGGTTTTTTGTGCCGTTCCCCTTATATATGAACGTTTTTACGGTCTTTCCGTTCAAACAGGGCAGGATTTAAAGACATTGTTTGGAGGCAACATCAGGTATATGTTTTCGGGAGGAGCCTTTTTTAATGTAGATATTCGAAGGGAATATAAGAATTCAGGCCTTAACATGATGGAAGCATATGCACTTTCCGAAACATCCTCCATTTTCAGCATTCAATACAGCAATAGCCCCAATGTCAAATCTGTTGGAACGATATTTGAAAATATTGATGTGAAAGTAATAAATCCTGATGAAAACGGCTGCGGGGAGTTGGCGGTTAAAGGAGACAATGTGTTTCTTGGCTATTATGGAAATGAGAAAGCCACAAAAGAGGCGTTTGATGAAGACGGTTATTTCCTTACAGGAGATCTGGGGTACATAGATGAAAATAACGAATTGTATCTGATGGGACGTAAAAAAAGAGTGATACTTACCGAAAACGGTGAAAATGTAGATCCGGAGGAAATAGAAAGGTTAATACAACAAAGTGCGGAAATTTCTAAAGTAAAAGTGTATGAAGAGGGCGGATTAATAAAAGCTGCCATATATGTTTGTCAGGATATTGACATAGAAGCTGTTATTGAAAATGTAAATCAAATGCTGCCGAAATACAAGCAGGTAAGAGAATTTAATTTGATTAGGGATTCAATTGATGCAAGGTTAAAATAAGACCTCTCTACATTAGACATGTGTTTTGTAGCTTTTATCAAAGGCTAAAGAAGCACATGTCTTTTTTTTATGTCTGGGAAATTTAAGAGGTAGTAGATGCTATGTTTTTTTGCTCTATATTTGGGTAATTATACTATATAAATGCCAGTTAATTAAGTGTCATATTAACTATTTTTTAAGTGTTTTCTTTTGTTAACTTAAAATGGTAACATATGCAATATTTAAACAGTCATTTTGTAGTTATTTTTGTATAAAATGAAATATACTATTTAGTATTGATAAAACCATTAAACTGTATTTATGGCTTGATTTCATATTAGTGAGAAAAATAGGCTTAAGTTATCTGGTGAAATTATAAGGAGGTAGGCAAGATGGTAAGAAAAAGAGTTTTGGCAACAGTTTTAGCTGTAGTAATGACTACGGTACTTTTTACAGGATGTGCTCAGACATCTGAATCACAGGATGAAATTAAAATCGGCTTGAATTATGAACTTTCAGGTGCAGCTGCTTCATATGGCCAGGATACACTCAACGGTGTGCTTATGGCTATAGATGAGATTAATGCTGCAGGAGGGGTATTGGGCAAACAAATAACCTATGTAAAGCTGGACAATAAAACAGATCCGGCTGAGTCCACCAGTGCAGCCACAAGGCTTGCAACTAAGGAAAATGTATCGATTATTTTAGGACCTGCTACAACAGGTGCGACCAAAGCAGCAATTCCTGTTGCAGATAAGAATAAAGTGCCTTTGATATCCGCTTCTGCAACTGCTGATGATGTCACTGTTGATGCAAAGGGTGTAAAGGAATACGCATACAGGATCTGCTTTAACGACTCATTTCAGGGTACTGTAATGGCAAACTTTGCATCAAAAAACCTTAATGCTAAAAATGCAGTAGTCCTCATGGATAATTCTAGTGACTACGGAAAAGGACTTGCAAAAACATTTACAGAGACTTTTACCAAGAACGGCGGTACTATAGTGGCTCAGGAAGCCTTTGTAAAAGATGAGAAGGATTTTAATGCCATTCTTACAAAGATAAAACATTTGATATTTTACTTATTGCAGGTTATTACAATGAAGCAGGGCTTATTATCAAGCAGGCGAGAGCTTTGGGAATAGATAAACCGGTGCTTGGAGGAGATGGTCTTGATTCTCCTGTTTTAGGTGAATTAGCCGGTAAAACTGCTTTAAACAAGGTTTATTTCTCAAACCACTATTCATCACTTGATAAGGATCCTTTGATCGTTAAGTTCATGGAAGAGTTTAAGAACAAGAACAGTAAAGATCCCAATGCTTTTAGTGCTCTTGGATATGACCTCGGATATTTTGCTGCTGATGCTATTAAAAGGGCAAATTCAACTGATCCTGCTAAAATAAAGGAAGCACTTGACAATACAACAGAATTTAAAGGTGTTACAGGAACATTCAGTATTGACAAGAACCATAACCCTGTAAAAACGGCAGTGGTTATTGAGCTTAAAGACGGGGTGCAATACTCTTCTGTAAAAGTCGAACCATAAATATGAAAGTATCTATCATTTTATTATATATAATCAAAAATTTAAGTGAGAGGATAAACCTCTCACTTAGTTATAGACTTTTTCATTCGTTCCATAATTTCTGTAATGATTGCTGCTTGATACTATAAAAATTTTAAAGGAGGGGAGTGAAGAACGTGACTGAGTTTTTACAGCAAATAGTAAACGGAATATCCCTTGGCAGTATATATGCACTGATTGCCTTGGGATACACAATGGTATATGGGATAATCAAGCTTATAAATTTTGCCCATGGCGATATTTATATGATTGGAGCATATGTTGGATTTATATGCATAACTAGTATGGGATTGGGGTTTTTTCCAGCCCTTATAATTTCCATGATATTTTGTGCCGTGTTGGGAGTAATTATAGAAAAAGTTGCATATAAGCCCCTGAGAAATTCTTCAAGGATATCTGCATTGATTACTGCAATAGGCATATCATTGCTCTTGGAATATGTGGTTATGTTTTTTGCAAAAGCCGATGTTAAGGCATTCCCGGCAGTTTTGCCGGAAAAGAGCAGGGAACTTTTTATGGGGGTGAAAATCACCGATAAGCAAAGTATTCTGCTTGTTATAACAATAATTTTAATGGTGCTTTTGCAGTTTATTGTCAAAAAAACAATGATGGGAAAAGCAATGAGAGCAGTTTCCATGGATAAGGATGCTGCACAGCTTATGGGAATTAATGTAGATAGGACTATTTCGTTTACATTTATACTTGGTTCTTCACTTGCAGGAGCAGCGGGTGTTTTGGTTGGTGCCTTTTACAACTCTATAGATCCTTTTATGGGAATAATGCCGGGACTTAAAGCCTTTGTTGCTGCGGTGCTTGGCGGAATAGGGATAATTCCGGGAGCACTGGTTGGAGGCTTTTCAATTGGAGTTATAGAGACACTGATAAGCGGATATGGAAACTCACTATATAAAGACGCAGTTGCCTTTGCAATACTGATTTTGGTTCTTTTAATCAAACCATCCGGTTTATTCGGTAAGAATATCCGTGAGAAAGACCAGCTAATTAAAGTCAAGAGTTTATAATAAAAATTTTGAGAAATTTTTTTAGGCTCCTGACGTTAATGAAACGCATGACAACAAGACCACCTAGGTGAGGTAGACATAAAATAGCTGGTCTA
>Ga0208695_1001242_pt1 | contig 21914 bp, 16 predicted proteins | sample AD_UKC111_MetaG_FD_184449 | JGI IMG/M metagenome (GOLD analysis project Ga0208695, IMG submission 184449) | Active sludge microbial communities of municipal wastewater-treating anaerobic digesters from Hong Kong - AD_UKC111_MetaG (SPAdes)... | ecosystem: Engineered > Bioreactor > Anaerobic >...
TTCAGTTCGGTGTCGGGCAGTCCCTGGGCCACGGCACGCCGAGCGTGTTCAGCGGTGGTGCGGGTACCGTCACGGCGCTGCAGAAGATGGCGGCGCATGCGGCCATTGGTTGTGCGAGTGCGGCGGCGAGTGGTGGATCGTGCAAAGCGGGGGCGGCGAGTGCGGGGTTCTCTAGTCTTGCCGGGGGATCATTGCCGGGAGCGAACAATCTGCTCGGGCGCGCAGTGATTGGCGCCGTCGCTTCAAAGCTCGCCGGTGGCAAGGCTGAGCAGGGGGCGCTGTTGGCGGCGATGGAGGGGCTCTATAACGAGTGCGGCGCTACAGCCAACTGCGGTTGGCGAGGGGGATATGACCCTAGTGATCGCAGCATTGGAACAAAGATTGCGCAATCCGCTGGTATGTCCTCAAACGTTGGTGAAGTCATCGACATTGGATTGCCGAACATACTGGGTGGGCTCGCCGGAAACTGGCTTACCAATCTTGCGGGGCGGCTCTCGCTTCGATTCTCGCAGACAACTGCCAGTGCAGCTTTTCAGGAAGGCGGAGCACTCGAGGGGCGAACAATAGGACAAGTAGTTGATGCGCTGAGAGTGGGCGAATTGTCAGCCAAAAACCTGCCGGTTCAGTATGTCACTGTTGATGGCAACAACCTCATTGTAAATACGCGGTCGGCGCTCGCCTTGACGCGAGCTGGAATTCCACAAAGCGAGTGGATTGTTTTGCAAAATCAAGCAGCCCTTCCTGACATCATGGCGCGACTAACGGCAAACAGCTTAACAGTTCAGGGGACAGCGACAATACGCATCACAGGAATGGGTAAATCGGCCAGCGATTTGAGGTGAAAGCAATGATTCATTGGAAGTCGGAAGTACCATCAACGGCGTATCTAGACGGAGACGTGTCGTTTAGAAAGCTCCCGCACAAGACAAACGTGCTGGCCTTTTCCTACGAAACTGATGGCGGTATCGCCGACGTGGAGTTGCGCTTTGAGGGGGTCGAGTTTTTTTCTTGCACGCATCGATCCGCACGACAAGCATCCGACGTGGTTGGCTATGACTGCGTTGTCGAATTGATTAATACCCCTGAGCTCGAAGCGGTTAGGGCGGGCAGACGCACGAATCGTTTGAATGATCAAGGGTACAAGCACTTTACGTTTCAATATGATGGAGGGCCGAAGTACGTGTTTGTGTGCTTGAGCTTTAACTTTGTTCGACGCGAACGCATGCTTGAATGAGGAAATCTAGTTTCCCGGCGGCGAGGTAAAGCAGATACGGAAAACTGATCCATAGCGAGCATCGTGCGCAAATCGTCACCGTATTGCGCGACTCTTCCGGTATGCCGCCTATGTATTGAAGAGACAACGTATAACGTGCGCATCCCACATTTTCAGCAGGTAGAGTGAAGCCAGAAAAACGGGTAACCTATGGCGACTCACAAAATTGTTGACTGCTTTTTTGCCAATCCACGCGCAGGATCACAGGTAAAACTGACTCGCGGGTGGTGGTTCGTACTTGATCAAAGTGCTACCAACCATGACTTCTCGACCGCAGCGCGCGTTGAGATCACGACGCCAACCGGTACACAGTTTGTGACGGACATTGCTGAGGTGTTTGTTTCGCCTGCCGGGCCAATCGTCTTTCGATTTGGCCTAACGCTTCAAGACTTTGTCGGCGGAGGAAAACCGACAAGCTACTCGTGCTTGGAAATTCCGCATGGCAGTGTGATTGCCTTGCTCGGGTAGTTCCCGAAGTGGAATTACGCTACGGCTTGCACTTACCAACCACGGCGTGCTTTACTGTCACGCAGGTAGAGACCTGTGCGGTTCCTGCAAACGGAGCGACGCACAACCTATCGAGCTCCGGGAAGCCGGGCTTGGACTCCAACCCGGGAGAGAGCTTCTTTTGAGCATCAACCTACAAGGAATGAGCCGGTTTTGGTGGCTGACCTTTGGCCTTTTTTGGTCGCTAGCCGCGCATGCCGAAACAATCTATACGCATGCTGGCGTGCCATACACGGAAATCTATCCGTACTCACGCCCGTGTACAACATCACCTGCCGTGGAATGCATTGACTACACCATGTCGATGTCGCTCAACGGCTATTTTGCGACCACCTTGCCATTGCGCCCCAACCTGGATTCGGCGGATGTCAGCGCACAGGTGATTCGATACGAGTTCACCGACGGCATTTACCGATACTCCAGCGCTGACATTGACTCACGGGTGCATATGTTCCTCGTGAGCACCGATGCTCAGGGAAACATCAACGCCGCGTTCGTTTTCATCGAAAAGTGGCTAACCGGTGCCCGCCCACATTCGGTCGAAGATCGCTATGCCTACATGGTGATCAGTCGTTTCGCCAACCAGGCTTACAGCAACCACCAATGTACGTTGGTTGACGTATCGCCGTCGGGCGCATCAGATAGCTGCGAAATTGGCGCCATCGACAGCGCGATGAGTCGTTCCGTTGGACCCGTCGGAACATGGGTCGCTGCAACGCAGTTTCCGCAGGTTCCAGCACTTTTCAACGGGGCTCTCTGGCTCCTGGTGTCTTGCCTGGCCGTCGTTGGCCTATACCAGGCCAAAGCGCTTCGGCGCACGTTCAGGTGACCGCGTACTTGACGCGGCATGTCGGTCGCGAGTCGATTTGACCAACGCGCCAATAACACCACGCCGATAGATCAGAAGACGAATAGCTGCGCGACGCCTCGCACTTCACAACCGATCAGACCTTGATCGTGTTGTGGCACCCATCGCCAGCGTTTCAAAGTGCACTGGCGGCGCTGGGGAATTCAACGGTCACTGAGCAACCCCGTCGTCGCCTTCCCGCGCTTCAAAACCCGCTGCACCGTCGCCGTACTGATCGCCAGCTCGGCGGCGATCGCGCGGATCGACTTGCCCTGGTTGCGCATTGAGAGGATGAGGGCGCCCTTGCGCCGCTGGGTCGGCGCAAAGCCTGGCTGACGCCCGAGCACCACCCCGCGCGCTCGCGCCGCCTGCAGGCCCGATTTCACCCGTTCCCGCAGCAATCCACGCTCGAACTCGGCCAGCACACTCATGAGCTGGGCAAACATCTTGCCCTGTGCGGTGGACAGATCGAAATGCGCCCCTGACAACGTCAACAGGCTCACCCCCCAGGCCTGCAGCTCATCGAGTGTGGCCACCAGATCCTGCGTGCTGCGCCCCCAGCGCGACAACTCGGTCACCAGGATCACGTCGATCGCGCGCATCTGCGCCAGCGCGAGCACTTTGGCGCGCTCGGGTCGATCCCTGGCCACGGTCTTGGCACCGGAGACGGTTTCTTCGAAGGTGCCGACAACTTCGTAGCCCGCTCGATCAGCGAACTGCAGCAGCTCCACCGACTGGCGGTCGGTCCCCTGCGCGGCCGTGCTGACGCGGCAATAGATGGCGGCTCGTTTCATCGCCGACCTAAATCAGTGACGGCCGTCATCTAGTTATGTCCGACTGGAACACGAACACTGTCGCCATGCACCGAGCTGAGCGCCACCGGACAACTTTTAATCCAGATTAAAAGCCTGCCGGGCAATGGCAGTTCAAGCTCCTCTCTGCCTGACCAACAACACGAGGATCTGCTCATGAAAAAGCCCAAACGTCCCACGCAACCCGTCGTCCGCCTGGCTGCTGCGCTGCCGGTGGTCGCCGCCTTCCTGCAGCTGCTGATCGAGCTGGTGAAGCGCTGGTGAGGGGATTCGCCTGTGTTCATTAAACCTGTCTGCCAAAACGGGCTGCAACCCGCTTCCCGACGTGTGTCGTTTCTGAGGTCAACAGACTATAGATCAAAAAATACACCTAATTAGTGGTCAGGACCACTAATTAGCCCCGGATTTTCGCCAGAACGGCGGGTAGGCTTGAAGCATTTCGGTACTTGCTGTCCTTTGTCACGAAGGCCATCCTCACCACATCACCAATCGAAAGCCGAAGCGCATGAACCAACGCAAGAATCTCTGGGCTGCTCTCGTCGACCTCATGGCCAACTTCCGGGACGATCCCCCAATCACCAAGCTCATCGCCCTGGCGTTCATATGCGCATTGCCGCTGGGCGTGTATTGGACGTTCAGGGAGGGCGCACTTGCGGTATCGACCTTTTTACTGGCAAGGGTGGGTTGACCGTACGACAATATTCCCCTCTACTTATATTCCCTTCGGTTTATAATCATGCAATGACCTGGGACGTTGAGTACACCGACGAATTCGACGCGTGGTGGTCCACGCTCACGGAAGCCGAACAGGAGAGTGTTACTGCTTCGGTGAGTTTGCTGGAAACACTGGGCACCCATTTGGGGTTTCCGCACAGCAGCGGCATCGAGGGCTCTCGGCACGGGCACATGCGCGAGCTGAGGATTCAGCATCAGGGACGCCCCTATCGAGTGCTTTATGCCTTCGATCCCCGCCGGTCGGCCATCCTGCTGCTCGGTGGCGACAAAACTGGCGATGACCGCTGGTATGTCGTGAACATTCCGCTCGCAGATCGACTCTACGACGAACATTTGGATGAACTACGAAAGGACGGGCTACTCGATGGCTAGGAAATTCAGCACACTGCGCGCACGGATGAGCCCCGACGCTCAGGCCCGTGCCGCTGCGCACACCGAAGCGATGCTCGTGGAAATGGGCCTCCAGGAGCTGCGCAAAAGCCGCCAGATGACGCAGGTCGAACTGGCCAATGTGCTCAACATTGAACAGGCGGCCGTCTCAAAGACGGAGAGTCGCCCGGACATGTACGTGAGCACCCTGCGCGAATACATCCGGGCGATGGGCGGCGATCTGCAGCTGGTGGCCAAGTTCCCGGACGCCGAGATCAGGCTCAACGGGCTTGAGGCGGCTCGCTGATCAGAGCCCAGGGGAGGGCGAATCAGGTGCCTGCGGCATGTCAACTTGTATTTGTTGTACAAGTTGTAACGGTGAATTGCTATAATGGCTCCTGCATCAGGAGAAACCCATGAGCTCCCCCGCCACTCGCATACCAACCTCTGTGGTTCGACAACGATTCTCGGACGCCCTGGAACAAGCGCAGGACAGTGAAGTACACATCGTGCGCGGATCCGCAGAAAAGGGCAAGCCAGTTGCCGTGCTGGTCAGCCACGACCGCTTCAATGCACTCACCCGACGCGCTGAAGTCGGTGAAACTGCGTTGCGGCAACTCGACCAGGAGACCGAACTGCAGATGAAGGCGCATCGCAATGACCCCGCGCTGCTCGCCATGCAAGGCAAGATTCGCGCGGCATTGGCCAGTCTTCGACCCACGCCGCGCTACAGCCTCAAGGAGCTGCTGGCACGAGTGCCTGCGGAGGGGCTACCGATTGATCGCGAGTTCGACGCCGCCCGTCCGGTGGGCGGCGAGGTGCTATGACGAGCGCGCGCCCGATTCAGGTCGACCGCGGAGACATTATTGAATTGACCCTCGATCCCACTGCCGGTCGTGAGCAGCGTGGTCGACGTCGGGTGCTGGTGTTGTCTCCCCGTGAGTTCAATCGCGCGGCTGGCGTCGTGTTCATCGCGCCGATCACGCAGGGTGGTGAGTACGCGCGCGACATGGGCTTTACAGTGCCCTTGACCGGCACCGGACTCGACTCCCAAGGCGTGGTGCTGTGTCATCAGGCCACCAGCAAAGATGTCAATGCGCGTGAGCCCAGAAAAATCGAGCGCGCCCCAGACTACATCGTGAACGACGTACTGGCCCGTATCCGCGCCGTACTTGAGGAGAACTGAGATGGGCTACGCACTACCCGATCCGTTACGTGAAATTCGCGAGCTCGCCTCACAGAATGCAGCCCTTATTGCGCTGTCACGGGTGTACGAGCAGTCGCCGCTGATCGACAGCGTTCAGCAAATCGAACGCTTGCAGCGTAGCGCGTGTGAAACGATGACTTTGCTCGACAACACGCGTCTCGCGCTGCAGTTGAATAGCATCGCCAGCGTCAACGGCGCTGCGCTCAAACAGTTTGCTGATGGCTTCTCCTGCAGAGGGCTGCTTGATCAACTTGACCCGATCCGGGAAACGCTCGCCAATCAAGCAACGCGCCTCCGATCCGACATCGTCACGTCGTTGATTGATACGGCGACCCAAGCCCTGCGACCCCACCTCAGCTTGCAGCACCCACCTTGGCACGAAGCGGCACTGGAAGTCTCGCAACCATTCACGTTCAATGCGCCCGTGCGTCACTACGGCGATACCCATGAAGAAACGCCTGCCTGGGACGCGATCCAGTCCAGCCCCGGCGAGTGGGAGCTACCGGCCAGCGACGACGAGGCAACCGAGCACGACGCCACAGCACTGCAAAGCGAAGCGGTAGCGTCTCGTTGCTCCAATCCTGCCGCCGTGATGGTCTCCGTGGCCGAGCCTGTGGCTGAATACCTGGGCTTTGCAGTGGCCCCAATGTCACCCCGTGCCGCATGCCCTGGCAGTACGGTTGACGGCGCAATCGTCTGTGAAGTGCGGCCGATCAATGGCCGCGTACACCTCAAGATCGTTGCCGCAGGGGGAATGCCGCAAGATCTGATCTGGCCGAGTCAACAGTGTGATGCAGAGCTCTCTCTGACCTTTCGGCTGCGCAACTACATGACGGCGAACAATGACGAACTGTACTGATCTCGCATTTTCACTCTAGCGGCGCCTCGCGCGGCTGCTCGCCCTCCCCCTCCACCAGGCCAGCGAGCCAGTCGGATTCGAACCACGTCGGTTCTGGCGATACCACGCCATCCTGTGCCGGCCCCGCCTGCGACGTCGGTTCCGGCCGGTCAACGCCACCCCGACGCTCTGGATCCACCGGTATCGGCGGTACCACCGGTGCCGCTGGCTTTGACGGCTTTCGCGACTTCGCCGGTTTCCCGGCAACGGCACCCGTCGCCGTTCCCTCATTGGCCAGCGCGCGCACGTAGAGCATGCGTGTCGGAAACGCCGGCATCGCCTCACCCGCCCCCCGCACCCGGATCCAGTCGGCCCGGATGAACGCGGCAAGGTGCCCTGCCTGTTGCCGGGCCAGGCGAAAGCCCGCCGTCGCGTAGACATCTGCGATCAGGCTCTGCAGCCGCTCATCCTGTTTGTGTGCGATCGCCAGTCGAATCGATGTGCGCAAACTTTGTACATGCGACTCCAGGTATTTCCAGCTCCAGGTACGGCCGTCGTGCACCAGCTCATACCCCCCGGCGATCTGGATGCGGACTTTCTGGATTTCCTTCAACTGCTCGTATTCCCACACCCGGCCCTTGCCGGCCGTGACCAGCAGCCACCAGTGCACCCGCGTCGGGCTCTGCTGCCAGGCGATCAGCTCCGCCACCGCGAAGCCCTTTCGCTTCATGCGGCTCTTCGAACTCGGGGAGTCCTTCACCCCGTAGGCGCGCTGAAACTTGGACTCGAGCGCGGCGAACTTGCCCGCGTCGATCTGTCCGCTGGTGTGATGGGAGTAGCTCCGTGCGGCATGCTGAAGGCGTTGCATGGCGACGAGTTTGCTGGTGTGAAGCATGTGCTGACTTTACAACATTAACGCAATCACATAATGAAAGTGCATTGGTAAGCCAATTGTCTAGTCAGGCTAGTCAAGGCTATTGACGCAAGCACAATAATAGAGATTCCATGTTCTAGCGCAAATTTCTTGCTTTTCCGTGGGTAACTTCTGGAGAATGAGGGGGTTCGAGACACCAGGGGCGCCAACCCCGATTGCCACAATGCTGTAGCTGTGAGCGGTCGGGGGTGCCACCCCCCGCTGCTCAAACACTCACGAAACCGGGTGTGCCAACACTCGGGAATCCGCAGGAAAGCGGACGCCGACTTCGGTCGGTGAGTTGCCGGAGCCGCGTGCTTTTAACGAAGCTGGCGCGGCATACGAGGAGCGCCGGAGGATGAAATTTCCTCCGATCGACTCCATCGCCAGGGTGGTGTATTTGGTTTTTTGCAACGACGTTGCGTTGTGTGTGAGGCTCAGGGATTGGGCGACATCGACACGGGACCACTGAGGAAATGCGGTGAATCCCTGTCGCAGGTGAAATTGGGTAGCCAGACCCAACCACGGGACCTGCCGGAAGGGGGTGACGTGTGCCGAACTTGGAGGCTTATGAGGGTTCAGAAATGGATCAGGGACGCAAGGAGAAATCTGGCGCGTTCGGCACCTTCAGAAATGAGGGGTCTATGCATAGCTTAACCATGTAACCGCACCTCAAAAAGGTGCCATTCGGAGGGCAGGCAAGCGGCTGTTTTCAGATGCTGAATTCAGTCAAGACACGATGAAACATATCAACAGTAGGCGACTCGCTTTGGAATCTCGGAGCGCCGAAACCGGCAGCAATGCTGGGTAGACCGTAAAGGTCAGTTTGATACGGTGGAGTGTGGCCGCGTGCCGGTCCGCAGTAGGCTGCGACTAAGGTGGGAAGCGCTTAACCGCGGGTTGTAATGTTCTTCGGTGTGGCAACCGGGAACTAGCGGAAAGCGTGGGAGACTGGCTGATTAGGGTGGATGAACCGGGCAGACTTGACGGTTGTTCGGTTCGGACTTAAAGGCTGGGGTGACTTTTGAGTGAGTGAGTAGCAGTGTGACAAGGGGGTCATTCGGTGGCACGAATGACCCTCGGTGTGGCAATCGATCCGTCCTCCGGGACGGGCGGTTTCCTTCGAGAAAGCAATATCGGACGTTTGGCGACGTCCAGCGGTGAAATCCCGTACGGTCGCCGAGACTTCACGTCTCGGTCATCGGGCTGCTGTTTGGGCCCGATAGGTCAAATAATGCCGCACCTTCGGGTACGGCCGTCGAACGGCTTTCCGTTCGTCATTCTGGCGCTCTGCGCCACGAACGTTCGCGTTCTTCTGAAGCCCCCTTTCGCTTTGCGATCGGGGGCTTTTTTCCTGCAGGGGCAACGGGAACGGCCGGGCGCTCCCCTCTCCGCCCCCAGCTCTCCCAGCGGCGTTCCTCTGCCTGGCACGCAACGTGGCCTCTTCCGTCCCCGTGGGGACGGCTGCCCTGCCCACAGGCCCGCGCTGGGGCCTGCTGGACAGTCGGGCGCCTGTCAGTGTCACGGCGTTGTCTAGCGTGTACGCCTGCGCCCGATCCGGCACCCGCCCCCACTGGCCACTGACGCGCTGCGCTTGCCTTGAAGACGTTTCCAATAAAAGGAAAACAAACCCCGCGACCGCCGGTCGCGGCCAGCCCGGATCGAATCGGACTGGAACGTTTCAGATCACTGCGTCCCGGAGTCGCAAAACCGCCCAGGTGCGTTTGCGACACCCCAACACCGGTCGAACCCGTGCCGGCGCGCGCTATCGAGCGATCTGCACCCTTGCTGAGCCTTTTGCAGCAGGGGCAGCGCCGACCAGACCGCTGTTTTAGAGACCAAAGGGAGGGGGTGCCGATCGCCTCAAGGCGAGTCGGGGGCACCGCAGGTGCCACTGAGGGGGTCGACCTCGCGTCGCAGGCGTAGCCGCAGACGGACAGGGGGACGGGCACCGTCCCCGCGAGGGGCCGCTGCGCCGCGCGCTTTGCGCGCTTCAGGGCGCAGCACTTTAAGACTACGCGCGTAGCGCGTTTTGTGGGCTACCGTGAGCGTAGCGAACTCGACACGCACGTGTGTAGCGGTTCTCGAAGCTTGCGGAGAGACCGCCTTCTGTGAGCCGATAGGCGAACAATAAAAAACGGTCGTTTGAATTCGCTTGGTGCCTTCAGGGAACGTGTTATTAACGTTAGGAAGTTAATCGCGCGCACGCGCACGCGCGTGTTACGTTTTCTGGAATGGCGGCCGTATGCGGGTTACAGGCCGGCCGAGGTGGGTGAAACCACGTATCTTGGTCATTCGGCACGGTGGGTGAAACCACGTGTCTGGGCGGCTGAAACCACGTGTCGGAGTGGGTGAAACCACGTATCAGCACTTACTTATCCACAAGCGCTGCTATGGGCCGAACCGTTACGACCCCACCAGGCTGGATCGTGTACGTGTACTCTGGAAGATTGCCATCCAAGATGATGTCTCGAAGCATTCGGGCGAACTCTTTTGCGCTTGCTTTTGAGCCGCTTTTCTCGTGCAGCGATGTCAATTCAATACTCCAGCTCGCCTGCCGTCCAACATGCTTCCTGGCCAACTCGTAGAGCCGGCGCTCAAGCGCTTTCCGCAAGCGAAAATAGTCCGAACTAATTGTGAGCACTTCCTTGGCCTGAATGGCATTCCATAACCACTCGGACAATGTCACCTCCACAGAAAGCGTGCGGCCTGTAGCCTCGTCTTTCTCGACCGTTCTTACTCGGTCCACGAACGAAAAATCATCGGTGATACGTTTGCGACCGGTCTGAATATTGGTCTTTATTCGTGTGCCGGCGAGTCTGGTTAGCGCTGCCTTGTGTCGCTGATACTCGTCACCGTCTACTCGACGATTTGTCGTTTTCAGGTAATCATGAACCGCGTAGCGCACGATCTTTGTCACTGGGCCGCCGCGGTTGATGGTGGCCACGAGTTGACTCGTCACATAGATCAACAGATCTTTGTCGAACTGCGTGGCGCGACCGATTTCAGAGGGTACGATACGCACCCCCCTCTTCCCGTCCGAACTTTGCCAGACGAACGTCTCCATATCAGGCTTCGTCTGTAGGCTGAACGTCGGCACTTCCATGGTTGCCATGTCGCTCTTGATGGCGTAGTCGACGATGTCCGCTACGAAAAAGTCCTTGGTCGGATGACGCTCTGGTAAAAGCCCTGGGCTTTCGCGTTTGCCAACAACCTCCTTTGCCAGCTTTGCTGCTCGCTCGGCAGGACTCATCGGTCGAGTCGATTGCGTTTCTTGTTCGCCAATCCAAGCTAGGAATGCCTGTTCGAAGCCTGTTGGTGGCCATGCGCCCTTGTTTTCGATGTACATCGTACGAAACATGCGCGCTCGTGACTGGCTAGATTTTTCATGAGGCTCCGCAGCTTCGCTGAATTCAACGAGCGGATCACGGTCGACCGCCGCATCGCCACCTAAAAACGCAACCTGCAACTCCAATAGCTGCATCAACGCATACGATCGCTCAAATGACTCTCGATCCTCCTCTGTAGGGGCAGTGGATGTCATGGATCGCTCTACTCAACCAGCTCAGGCAACCCTCGCTCTCGGCGTAGCGCCTGAAGCCCCAAAACAACCAGCGATTGCACGGTCGCATCCTCGTCAAGCGCCCATCGCTTCAACTCTCGCCTCATTTTTGGTGATGCCCGAACGATGATTTGTGCTTCTTTTGCACGTTTGACCTGGCTTCCATCACGTCTCAGCTCCGGTCTTTTCGAGGAAAGAGCACTTTTTCTGTGGATATGTTGCGATATGGATAATTGGCTATCCACTCCGCTAGAAGCCTCACCAATATTGGGCTGTGGGACTGACGCTGTTTGCGACGCTTTAATAGCGCTGAGATTTAGTCTACCCATTTGCAGATCCTTTCCACCAAGCGATCAATTTCTATCTGAGCGACCTTATCGCCCAACTCTCCTGCAGTCTGACCTGTCATGGCCGCCCTCCCATACGCTACGCGCCGCGTCAAGACCCCGATGATGGGAAGTCGATACTCAGCCAAGGCCTCCACGATTTCCTTCGCCTCCAGCGTCCGCTGATCGAGCACGTTCACCACAAAGCCGGCTCGTTTACCAGTTGATCGAACAATGTCTACTGTCGCCGGCAATGCCTGAAGATCAACAACAGAGGTTCGAACTGGCACAACAATGCAATCCGCCAAATCAAGTAGCTGTCGCACGCCGGCGGATAGCTGCGGCCGCATATCCATCACACATGGCGTTTCCAGGTCGTCCGGCAAGTCGGCAAGACTCGTGGCGCTAATGACCCTGGGCGCGCTCGACTTTCGTTCGCGCAGCCACCGCAAAGCCGAACCCTGCGGGTCCGCGTCTATTACCGTCTCCGCCCCCATATTTAAGGCTATATGCACTGCAAGCGTCGTCTTGCCAGCTCCGCCCTTTTCGCTGTAGACCGCAACTACGTTAGGTTTCGCCATTGTGGATAGCCATTTATATGGATAGCATGCAATATTGATAGTTTACTATCCGCAGGGCACAATACAAGCGCCCGTCTCAGGAATGTCGGTGCGCCTCCCTCATCACTGCTTCCGCTTCGCGAACCAAATCGGCTCCACGAATCTTCATCGCCCTGGCCAGGTTAAGCACGGTGCCGATCTTGGGCTCCTGTACGGCCGTTTCGATGCGTGCAAGGGACGTGAGGCTCAATCCCGCCTCGTGCGCCAATGCCTCCTGCGTCAAACCATGACTGGTTCGCAGGCGTTTCAGCGCGGTGGCAAAGGCTTGGGCGGGGCTCATCGGGCGTCTTGGGCAGACGCACAGAATCGCGGGTTAGTAACGTAAACGCCATAACGCGTGCGTTATAAAATGGTTCCCTGAAAGCACGGCGCCTCCGCTCGTTGCTGAAACCGGAGGCGAACCGTGCATCAGGGACGAGGATGGATCGTGGTGGCGTGGGCGGCAATCAGTGCGCTGCTGCCTGGCGCGGTGCTGGCACAGGAAACCCGCTCCGGGCAGACGGTAGCCCTCAAGATCCCGAAGTGCGCGACCCCCGCCAGAAAAGTCATGATCGGTACCGTGAGCTGCCGTGCTGCCGCCTGCAATGCGCCGGATCCATCGAAGCTGACCGGGCTGGCGGCGATGGTGGCCCTGGCTCAGGCGCAGGAGGGGGGCGGCGGGGCAGGGGGGATTGCGATTAACGCCGACGGCGTTTCGTCTTCACTGGCCGCGATGCTCAGCTCCAGCCTGAAGCAGTCCGGCTGCTTTGAGGTGTTCGACCGGGAGGGACTGGACGAGGTCAGGAAGTCGATGGAGCAGCTCGGCCGCAAGTTCGAGATGCCGGAGGTGGATCTGCTGATCTCTGGGGCCATTACCTCAGTCAGTGTGACCCGCCGTGCCACCCAGGTGCTGCTGGTGAAGTCGGTGACGCAGCGTGCGGAACTGTCGTTTGACAGCAAGGCAATTGATGCCAGAACCGGCTCGATCCTGAGCAGCGGTACGTTTTCTGGTCAATCGGAGAAGTCGGCCACCGGGGTCGAGCTGTTGGTGGCGCGTACGGCGGCGACCATCAGCGGCACGCCGCTGGAGGAGGTGGCGCGCGAGGCGATCATGAAGGCGACGGCCGCGCTGGCCGATCAGTTCGCGCGGGACCGCATCGTGTCGACCGTGGACGTGGCGTTGCCGCGCTGAGGGTTGCCGTGCTGATGCGACCAGAGGATCCGCTGCGCTCGCCGATCATTCTGGCGATTGCCGGGTTGTATCTGCTGGGGGGTGTGGTGGGCATGGTGGCGCTGCTGCCGCTGCTCAACGGGGCCAGCATGTCGCTGCCGGAAGCACTGGTGAACCTGTTTCATCTGGCGCTGCTGATCGCGGCGATTCTGGGCAGCGTGCAGTTGTTGCGTCGTCAGGGCAGTGGCGTACGCCTGCTGCTCTGGCTCTCGTGGCTGTGCGTGCCGGCGCTGGAAACGCCGTGGTTTCTGTACTGGTGCGGTTTCGCCATCGATGCGGTGGCCCGCGTGAGCCTGATGGCGGGTTCGCTCACGCCGTCGCTGAATGTGTATTTTGGGCATCGCTTTGTGCTGACCCACATTCCGTATTGGCCAAGCGTGGGGGCAGGGGTGAATCTGGTGGCGCTGGGCTGCGCGCTGGTGCTGGGCCGGCTGGAGCCGGTACCGCCGATACGGCGTGGCCTTTAGGGGGCGGCAAATATCACGGCTACGGAGCGCAATGACCCTGAACGTGCCGATTCGCCGGAATGTTGTTACATCTTCACAACAGGCAACCCTATCAATTTGAATAGGGTCTTGTCACTGCAACTCGTGCTACACCCGTCGCTTCGCAGTAGCCTGGCGTCGCTTCACTGTGAGCAGACGACGCCCAGTCAGATCGACCAATTCACCAGGCGTGACGTCCAGCACCGCCGCCAACCGAAACACCATGTCGAGCGACGGTTGCCGCTCGCCCCGTTCGACCTTGCCCAGGTAGCTGCGATCCATGCCGGCGTCCAGCGCCAGCGCCTCCTGCGCCACGCCAGCAGCCGCGCGCAATGCCCGAACCGTCTCGCCAAAGGCGAGGGCGAGCAGGGGATTGCGTGAAGTCGTTGACACCCCGTAACCATCGCCGGATGGCTACGGGCAGTCCACGGCCTACTGTGCCCGATCCCGTCGAACATGGTGCGTTCGCCAGAGCTGGAACACCTAAGCAACGTCTGATTGCCAAGATCGTTGTTTTGTTATGCAATTGTCATTTGACGTGAACCGCTGACCGACCGATAGTTTTTCAGTACCAGTCGCCACGCGCCCTCCCATTTCGCTTCTTTCAACTGCGCCATCACGCAGCTCACCCATGCCCTCAGCCCAGCCCCGCCGCTTTGCTCACTTCCGGTCAGTTAACTTCCCGCACCTCCTGGTGGCAACACGACGCCAGCTCGGCCTGCTGGCGGGGGTATTGACCCTGATCGGTGGCATCGCGGCGTCAGGTAACGCCCAGGCGGCTACCGGATGCGGATTTAACGTAGACGGTCTGGGTGGGGCAGGGGCCAACGGCACACCTGATTTGGGCAGCGACGCCCTGCTGTTTGTCAGGTATGCGCAGGGCTTGACCGGAAGCGCCCTGATCGCGGGCACCCGCGCCGATCAGACGCCGGCCAACCTGTCTACCGTGGTGGGCGCCATCAACGCGCACATGGCGACCTACAGCAGCGCCCACGACATGGACGCCAGCGGTGGCGCCATCAGCGTCAACGACGCCACCATCATCGCTCGCTACATCTCCGGCTTCCGTGGCGCCTCCCTGGTCAACGGACTGCAGCTCACTGGTTCGCGCGTACTGGGCAATGACATCGAGGCCTACATCGTCGCTGGCTGTCCGACCACCAACCTGCCGCTGACGTGCGTTCTCTCCGGCCCGAGCACCGTGCTGCTCGGCAACACGGCGACAGTCAATGCCACGTGCACATCGAGCGGCTCAGCGGTCACCGGACTGACGTTCAACTGGATGCCAAGCAGCACCTTGTCGGTGGCATCAGGATGTGGCGCGACCGCCACCAGTTGCGTCGTGAACACGTCAACGACCGGCGCTGCCAGCGTTTCACTCAGCGCCAGCAAGTCCGGCTACGCCACCGCCAGTGCCGTGCTCAACTTCACCGTGAACCCGCCCAACGTGGCGCCCCTGGTCGCGGGCTCGTCCAACATCACCGGCACCAACGGTGGCCGTGCCGTGGCGGGAGTGCCCTACACCCTGCGCGTCCCGGTGACGGACACCAGTGGCGTCACCATCGCCGTCAGCGGCGTCACGGGGGCGACCACCGCCTGCAGCGGCAGCGGAACACAAAACTGCGACGTGACCTGGACACCGAACACACCGGGCATGCAAAGTCTCGCCATCACCGTCACCGATGTCGACGGTGCGACCACCACAACACGCACGACCGTCGCCGTGCAGCAGGCGCCAGCGGCCGACAGCATGGCCAATACGACAACGGTGGATGCGCCCGTCGATGCCCTGGTGGGCAAGGTGGCCGGCAGTTTCTCGGTGTCTGACGGCGGCAGCGCTGGCTATTCAATCCCGATCCAGGTGCCCCCGGGGGTCAACGGTTTGCAACCCAGTCTCGCCTTTGGTTACAGCAGTGGCGGCAGCTATGGCGCCATGGGCATCGGCTGGTCGGTCTCCGGGCTTGGCGCCATCACCCGCTGTCCCACTACGATTGCCCAGGACGGCTTTCGCGCACCGATCAACTACGACAATCAGGAAACCAACGACGCGTATTGTCTGGGTGGGCAGCGCCTGGTGCCTGTCAGCAACCTGGTGAGCGCCGGGAATGTCACCCTGACCTACAACCCGCCCGTGAACACAGCCGTCACGGTTGCCGCGTACAAGCAGGAATTCCGCACCGAAGTCGAAAGCTACGCACGCATCACCGGCTACAAGGAATGGCCGCAGTTCACCGCTGGCTTCAGTCGCTTCATGGTGGAAACCAAAGACGGTCGCGTCATGCACTACAGCCGCCGTTTCAAGGCCATGAGCAACGGCTTCGACACCTGCCGCAATCCCAGTCAGCCTCTAAGCTGTACCAACGGCGTACTTGCCAGTCGCGTCAAGGTTTTTGTCCTCGACCGGATCGAAGACCCTGCGGGTAACCGGATTGACGTTGAGTATCACACCACACGCCCGACCAACACCGCAGAGAGCACCTACGTGGTGGACTGGGAGACCGCAGTCGGCACCGGCAGCGTCGCCCCACAGGACGTCGGTGGCAACGGCAGTTATCCGCCGACGGAAATCCTGCCGAAGGTCATCAAATACGCCACCGGCCACGAAGTCCGTTTCAGCTACGACGAACACCCGGAAAAAGCCCAGCTTCGCTCGTTCGACAGCGGCGCTGGCGAAGGGATCGTCACCCAGCGTTTGACCGGCGTGGAAGCCTGGGCTGATGGCGTATTGGTCAAACGCTACGCGTTGGGCTACGACACCAACGCTGCCACACCACCGCTCTCGTTGTCGCACACCGAGCGCACGCGACTGGTTTCTGTCACGGAGTGTTATGGCGCCGCCGACACGACTTGCCTGCCGGCGACGACCTTCCAGTGGCAGGGCGCGGCCATCACTGCGTTGTCCACCCTGCAATCTTCCGTTAACGAAAACGCCTACAGCTTCCTCGGCTCGCGGCAGCTCATCGGCGACATTCGCGGCAACGGTCGCAGCAGCCTGATCCTGACCGACTACGACAGTAGCGGACGGCTCGCGACGCATTTGCGCGTTTGCAATCTGGCGGACGCAACCAGCAGCGCCGCTGGCACCTTTGCCTGCGTCGATCAGTATGTGCAAGCGGCACAAACACTCAATACCGAAGGCAACACCTACCTCGCCGACGTTAACGGTGACGGCAAAGCCGATCTGGTGTTCGGCAACGCGGTCGCTGGCGATCACTACGTCTGCCTGGCCAATAGCGACGGCAGCGGCTTCTCCACCAACATCGCCGCACCCACCCCATGCTCGGCATCAATTGCTCTGGGCCGCACCATCAACAACGGGCTGCTGCAGGGTGACTTCAACGGTGACGGGCGCATCGATATCCTCGCCTATCGGGACGTACGCGACTACACGGTCGCCGCCGCCGATGGCACGCTGCGCCACAAGTTTGACCTCTACCTCGGCACGGCAGCGGGCGGCTTTACGCTGGCCAACACCTTCTACTTCGCCGCCTCGCCGAAGGAACAAAATCAGGGCACGCTCGATCAGGGCGACCTGCGCAAGCGCTTCTTCGTGGCCGACTTCAACGGCGATGGCAGTGCCGATCTCATGAAACGCATGATCGGCGCCAACAATACCGCGCTGGATCAATGGCGCGTGTGTTATTCGCGCAGCGACAGCTCCGTACGCTTCGATTGCCCGCGCGACATCCAGACCGTGGTGGCGGGCACCGGCGTGAGCACTCCGCCTCCCCTCATGCAGACCAATGCGCCCTACCAGTGCTCGATTCCGCAATCGGTACTGCCTGCCGGCGGCACTGTCTCGTGGAAGCTCAACTATCAGGTCACCAACTATGGCTACGCGGTCACGTCCACCAGTCGCGCCGACATGCTGGACAACGGTACCTGCTCTTCCACCAGTGAAATCACCTGGCCATACGACCTGGGCGATGGCAATACCTACCCTGGCGTGTTTGTCAACAACCCGGCCACCGCGTGCAGCAGTGGGGTCGGCCTGTCGCTGCTGACCGGTGGAGACGCCAACTATCCGGCAGCAGGGGGCTTGGGCGTCCAGACGATTACCGTCACCCGCACGGCAGGTTCAAGCTATACCGGCAACATCGTGGTGTCGCACTTGCCACTGTCCGGCACCGGCATTCTCGGCTTCACCGGACTGCCTGCTGGCGTCACCTGCAGCCAGGCCAAACCCGCCTCGGTGACTGGCCCCAACCCGGCCAAAGCCGAAGAGATGATCGTGGCCGACTTCAACGGCGACGGTCTGGCCGACATCGCCACCCCGGTGGACACCAACACCAGAACCAACGGCAACTGGCAAGTGTGCCTGTCCACGGGCGATGGTGGTTTCGAGCGCTTCACTGGCGTGGTCAACAACGTGGGCACCCGCACCTCCACTTGCAAGACGATTAATGGATTGCTCTTTGCCAACGGTGACGCCGTCACCACCGGTGACTTCGACGGCGACGGCCGCGCCGATCTGCTCGCCTGGCAAAAGGCCGAAGACGGCAGTCAGGGGTGGCAAATCGCCTACGCGCGTGGTGCCAAGTCGGCGTACAACGCCGTGGCCGACTCCATCGGATTCAGCGTAGTACGACAGATTTCCGCGCCTACGCCCAACGTGGCCAAGATCAGCACGGACGCCCGTATCGGGGACTTCAATGGCGATGGCATCAGCGACCTGAGCCTGCGCGTCAGCCAGGGCGGCCCAATGAGCATCCTGTCGCCCGGTGCGCTGAACGGCACCGCGACGGGTGCACGTCAGGAGATGATCATCAGCATCACCGACGGCCTTGGTGCCGTGACCGAGATCGACTACGCGCCGATTACCGACGATAGCGTTTACAACAAGACGCCCACCATCGCCAACACCGCCCTCGCGGCAGGTGAACTCGATGCACGGTCCCCGATGCAGGTGGTGAAGGCAGTGCGTGCTGACAACGGCCTCAACTGCACGCAAGGGTCGACAGGCTGCGAATGGCACACCACGACCTTCAAATACTACGGCCTGCGCGCCACCACCAACGGTCGCGGCCTGCTCGGGTTCTCGCAGCGCGACGTGACCGAGAGCTTCGGCGCCTACGTTGGCGCTACCACCAAAACCGCCTACAACAACGAGCTGATCAAATGGTGGCTGGCGGGCTCACCCAGGCAGGTCATCAAGACACATCCGAATGCGCTCGAAGCGTCCAACCGGCTCTCGGATACCACCATTACCTATCACCCGCCGCGCATCTCCGACGGCTTCTACGCCTCGGCCGCGCTCAAGATTGTCGAAGTCTTTGGTGCCGGCTCCAGCCAGTCCGCGTGGGACTTGAACGGGACCGTCCTGCCATCGCAGGCGAGCAGTACGCCGACCTGGGACGCGAGCGATCCATCGGTTGCTGTCGGACGGATCAGCAACGACGGCGACGGCTGTGCAGCCGGTGCGACGCCGCCCTGCACCACCCTTGTGGCCACGATTGGCTATGACACCGACGGCAACGTCGTGCGCACCAAGGCAACGACCACCCACGGCAGCCAAACGCACGGCAAGTCGAGCATCAATACCTACGGCTTCCGCTCGGTGATCAATACCGGCGCCACGATCGCACGCGGCGAATGGATTCTCGGTCGCCTGACGCGAAGCGAGGTCACCCACAGCAAGTCCGGCACCGCCGCCAACGGCGGTGGCAACATCGTTCGCGTCAGCGCGTTCACCTACTACGACGCGGCGAATGCCAACTGCAAAGTCGGCATCGGCAACGGCTCCTCCGACCCGACGGCGGCAGTCGCCACCGCGCCCAAGGGCTATGTATGTGACGAGATTGTCGAGCCTGACTTTGCATCGGCAGGGGATCAAACCCTCTGGAGCAGTACGCGCCATCGCCATGACGCCTTCGGCAACCGGGTCACCTCCACCGTGAGTTTCAAGGAGCCGCTGAGTCAAGGCGATCAGGCGGGCTATACCACTGCGCTGAGCAGAAATCTCGGCAGCGTCAGTTTCGACGCCAAAGGCCGTTTCGCGACCACGGCGACGAATGCCTTGAACCACAGCGAACAGCGCACGTTCCACCCGATGTTCGGCGGTATCACGACGCTGGTGGGGCCGAACCAGCTACTGACCGAATCCACCTATGACGCCTTCGGTCGCAAGATTCGCGAGCGCAGCTTCGCCGGAAGCACGACCGCAGATTCGGTGGTGAGTGACGCCAGCACGCTGACGCAATGGTGCAGTCAGGCGGAGCCGATCAATGCGCTCGCTAGCGCCGCCGCCTGCAAGCCCGGTGAATCGCACAGGAAGCGCACACGTGTCTCGGGGGGCGCGGTCAGCTTCACCTTCTACGACAAGCTGCAACGCGAGGTGAGGAGCCGCACCCAGGCGTACCGCACCAGCAATGCAGCGACCAGCGCTAGCGCCGACGAATGGGCGGAAGCCAGCGTCACCTTTGATGTGCGCGGCCGCAAGGCCAGCACCAGCAAGCCCGCTGGCGACGGCACGGCCACCACGAGCTACCTGTTCGATGATCTCGATCGCGTCACCAAGGAAACCCTGGTCGGCAACCACGGCGCGCCGAGCACGCCGACCATCACCGCAGTCACCAATACCAGCTACGACGGTCTCATCAGCACTGTCACCCGCAAGAAGGCGAGCACCGATCCGACGGATCGCACCGATCAGATCACCACTCGCGAGACCGACAGCCAGGGCAAACTGCTCAAGGTCACCGATGCAGCGGCGGGTATCACCACGTTCGTGCACGACGCGGTAGGTAACTTGCTCAGCGTCACCGCCCCGACCACCGCGAGCGGCGTGACGGAGTCGATGAGCTACGACGTACGGGGCCGCAAGACTGCCCTCAACAGCTTGCAGGCGGGCAACTACACGTATGCCTACAACGGCCTGGGGGAGCTGATCCGGCAGGGCGACGGCCACCTGCCGGTGGGCAGCCGCTGGGTCACGATCAACAGTTATGACTTTCTGGGCCGCCTGATTCAGCGCGATGAGCGCGAAGGCTCGACCAGCACCGCTCCCACCTTCAAAACCACCTGGACGTACGACAGCGGCTCGTTCTGCGGCGCACGCCCCAAAGGCAAGCTCTGCACGGTCGCGGTGACCAAGAGCGGCTACTTTGGTGATGGGCCGCAGCAGTTGAACGGCCCGAGCAGCGAGACGCGTCACACTTACGACGCCGTGGGCCGTCTGGAGCGCACCGAGAGCGCGATGAACCTCTCGGTACCGGTCACTCCGGGTGACCCGAGCAGCGGGCCCAAGCGCTTCACGAGCAGCACCTTCTTCGACGCCAATGGCCGCCCGGAACTCGTCGGCACCGCCGGTGGTGTGGTCTTCCGCAACCACTACGCCACCTGGGGTGGCAGCGCCTGGAAAGTGACCGATCCGGGACAAACGCTGACCTACTGGCAGTCCACCGGCCGTTTCACTGACGGCCAGAGCAAGAGCACCGTGAGCGGTGGCGCCGGTAACGTCCTCACCAGTAAAACCCTCGACGGTCTCGGCCGCATCGACACGATCCAGACCGGCATTGCGGGCAACGCAACCCTGATCCAGAACGCCGACTACGACATCGACAGCTTTGGCAATCTGGTCAAGCGCAGCGACACGCCGAACGGCCTGACCATCACCCCGAGCGAGACGTACCAGTACGATGCCTTGAACCGCGTCACCGGCAAGAACGGCGTGGCCAACAGTGTGGCCACCTATGACGCCATCGGCAACTTCGCGAGCAAGGCAGGTCTCACCGGCAGTTTCACCTACGATGCGACCACGAAGCGGTTGACCAGTCTCGGCAGTCGCAATTTCCTCTACGACGGCAACGGCAACGTGCTCGATGACGGCCGCCGGCTCACCGACTACACGCCGTGGAACCTGCCGTGGCTCTCGATCTACAACCTGAACACCACCCTCACCTGGGATTACGATCACGCTCACGCCAGAACCGCCGAGCGCAGTAGCGTTCACGGCAGCACCTTCTTTGCGCCGGGCTTTGAGCTGGTGGTGCCGACCGAATCCACCGCTGCCAACCCGAAGACGATCGAGCGCACCTTCATTCCGACGCCTGACGGCATGATCGGGGTGCTCACCCGAAGCGCCACCGGCAGCCGCAACGCCGCCGAATCCGTGACCTTCAAAACCGACTACTGGCACAAGGATCATCTGGGCTCTCTGGTAGCGAGCACCAACGAGAGTGGCACCATCACCCAGCGCTTTACCTTCGATC
>Ga0208695_1001245_pt1 | contig 21866 bp, 21 predicted proteins | sample AD_UKC111_MetaG_FD_184449 | JGI IMG/M metagenome (GOLD analysis project Ga0208695, IMG submission 184449) | Active sludge microbial communities of municipal wastewater-treating anaerobic digesters from Hong Kong - AD_UKC111_MetaG (SPAdes)... | ecosystem: Engineered > Bioreactor > Anaerobic >...
TTCCTATTATTCACGGAAGCGGCAGAGCAGGCAAATCTGACATTATAGTCTGTGAAGCATGTGAATTTGTAGATACTTTTTTAAAGCTGTATCCTGATATATCAATAATACTGAATATTGATGCTGATCATCTTGATTACTTTAAAACATTGGACAATATAATTAAATCGTTCAGAAGGTTTGCTGAAAACACAACAAAAGCAATATTTGTTAACGGCGATGACTCCAATTCGCTTAAAGCAGTTGATAATCTTAACAATAAAAATGTTAAGATTATTACATTTGGGAACACTAGCAAAAACAACTGGTATCCTAATAATGTGAAATATGTCAACGGTATGAAGACTGAATTTTCTCTTATGAATGACGGAAATAAGGTTTGCGACATCACAATAAATATTCCCGGAAAGCATAATGTATTAAATGCCGTTGCTGCTGCTGCCGCCGCATTATATGCAGGAGCCTCACCTGATGGAGTTAAGAAGGGCCTTGAGGATTTCAGAGGTGCAGGAAGACGCTTTGAGAAATACGGTGAAGTGAACGGAGTTACTGTTGTAGATGATTACGCTCATCATCCTGCAGAGCTTACCGTCACACTTAAAGCTGCAATGGAAATGGGATATAAAACTGTATGGGCAGTTTTTCAGCCGTTTACTTTTTCCAGAACAGCAATGCTGCTTGATGATTTTGCAAAGGCTCTTTCAATTCCGGATAGGGTTGTTCTGACATCAATCATGGGCTCAAGAGAGAAAAATACTTATAATATTTATTCAAGGGATCTTGGCTGCAGAATTGATGGTTGTGTTTATTTTGATGAGGAGGATCATGATAAGAATTTTGAGCTTGTTACTGATTATATTTGTCAGAATGTAAAGAGCGGAGATCTTGTTATAACACTTGGCTGCGGTGATGTATATAAAGCAGCTAAAAATATATTGAAAAAATTAAATAATATTAAGGAGGATAATTAACATGAAAGAAAAGGAAAGAAGAGTCTATGAATATGTAAAAGCACGTATGGAGGATGGTATTCCCCCATCAATAAGGGAAATATGTGCAGAACTTCAAATAAAATCAACATCTACAGCAGCAAGATATATAAATACACTGGTTGAAGAGGGACTGCTCGAAAAAATGGACGGAAGGAACCGTGCTATAAAGCTTGCTGGGAAAGGTGCGTCAAGAGTTCCTATTGTAGGAACTATTACAGCTGGGCAGCCTATTACTGCTGTTCAAGATATAACCGACTATATAAGCTTTCAGTCAAACAAAAATTATTCTGGAGAATTATTTGCACTTAAAATCCGCGGAGAAAGTATGATTAATGCTGGAATTCTTAATGACGATATTGTTATTATTGAACAGAAATCAAATGTAGACAATGGCGATATAATAGCTGCTTTGGTTGACGGAGAAGAAGCTACTGTAAAAAGATTTTATAAGGAAGACGGTCATTATCGCTTGCAGCCGGAAAATGATTTTATGGATCCAATTATTGTGGATAAGTGTGAAATTCTTGGGAAAGTTGTAGCAGTTGTGAGGTATTTGTAATGCAGGACAATAACAGCTTTAATGGCAATTATATTCCACCAGACGGATATAACAATTATAACGGCAACCAGCAGAATTTTCAGAATAGCTATGGCGGACAATATGGAAATTATCAGAACAATAACGGATATTATTATACTCCGCCGCAAAATTACCCTATGCAAAATCAGCAGCAGTACTATGCACCACAGTATGCTAAACCTCAGTATCAGCAGGCGTATTATAAACCTGCTGATTATTATGATACTGATCCTGCAGAACGAAAGAAAATCAGAAGGCTGTATAACGGAATAGGCTTGACGCTTATATGTCAAGTTGTATTGATGCTGATACTAGTTGTTTCTATGCAGAGTATTCTGCAGAGTGTAGGATACGGTGGAGAATATAAGGAAGACGGTGTTACTTGGATTATTCATTTTTGGGAAGAAATCCAGTGCGCATGGATGCCGGCGATTGCAAGTATAGTAATGTTTTTTGTATATAATGCAATAACAAGGTATAAGTCAAAAGAGCTTTTCGGTACACAAGGAATTACCCCTAAATTTATCATTACAGCTATAATTTTAACGTTGTTTTTTCAGCAGATAAGCATTCTTCTTATGAACGGGTTAAGCATAGCTCTGTATAATATGGGATATGAAGTATTATTTAACTATGAAATAAGTACTGATGTACCAACACGGTTGGCAGATTATTTTGCAACAATAGTTCTTGCACCGATTGCAGAGGAAATGTTTTATAGAGGAATTATTCTGAGGAGTGCTGCAAGGGTAAGCCAAAGATATGCAATATTTTTTTCGGCCCTTATATTTGGCCTTATGCACGGGAATCCATATCAGATGATATTAGGATTTCTTATAGGAATAGTGCTTGGATATGTTACCATAAAGACAGGTTCAATTGTACCTTCGATAATATGCCATATGGCAAATAACATTGTAGCCTCAATTCCGGATATGTTTTCATTAATAGACGAAAAGTTATATGACCCTATAAGCATTGCTTTAATGGTGTTATTTTTGCTTGTAGGGCTTGCTGTTTTTGTAATTGTTCTCAGTACAGGAAAGATTAAGATGCCTGAATACACTATTTATCACAAACATAGAACAACACCTATTATTCTTACATCTATTGCGGTTTATATTGCAGTAGGAATTTATGTTTTTGAAATACTAACAAGCATTACTCCTGTAGCAACGTCATAAAACAAGCTTTTGCTTGTTAAAACTGGATTTTTTTAATACAAGTCACAAAAATATTTTCATAACCGTTTTATTATAATGTTATTTAGTAAGGAAGTGAGCATAGTGACAATAGTCGATATTGCAAAAAAAGCTGGTGTTTCATGTGCAACCGTATCACGTGTAATAAATAATACGGCTCCTGTAAATAAAGAAACACGAGCAAGGATTATGGAAATAATTAACGAGTATAATTTTTCGCCCAATTCAGTTTCAAATGAAATGACAAAAATGATTCATAATACAATTGCTGTTGTTGTACCAGACATAACAAATCCGTTTTTTTCAGAGGTAATTAAAGGTATTAATCAGGAAGCGGGCAAGCACAGCTATAATACTATTTTTATTGATACAGATGAAAATCAAGAAAGAGAAATTACTGTACTTAAAAAATTAAAAAGCATGAGTATAAAAGGGCTGATTATTGCTCCCACAACAGATATTGGTGAGTTTAACAGCGACTACTTAAAGCTCATAGAGAACATAGGTATACCAATTTATCTTATTGACAGAAATGTTCAGTATTCAAATTTTGACGGTGTTTTTATTGATAATATTCGTGGGGCCTTTGAAGCGGTAAATGCATTAATAAAGGAGGGACATAGGGATATTGCAATTATAGCAGGGCCAAACACCTCAAAGCCTGGACGTGACAGATTGACAGGATACAGAAAAGCTTATATGATAAATGATATTGAAATTAATGAGGATTTAATATTTTACGGAGATTACCGTTTGGAAAGCGGCTATGAAATTACCGAAAAAATTCTTTGCTTAAAGAATAGACCTACAGCCATATTTGCTTGCAATAACCTTATGAGCTTTGGCTCATTAAAAAGCATTAATGAACATAAGCTTACAATTCCAAATGATATTGCATTCATATCATTTGATGAAATGAATGCACTTAATATTGTAGGCATGAACATTTCGGGAGTGTGCCAGCCCGCTCAGGAGATGGGAAGAATTGCAGTAAATAGTTTAACTAATAAAATTAAAAACCAAGGAAATACTACTAATTATCATACTGATACAACACTACTTGTACCAACACTTAAATTATTGGGATCTGAAAAATTAGTTATAAAAAAGGAGCAGTAATTATATGAATAAAATTATAGTTTTTGGAAGCTTTGTAGTAGATTTGATGGCAAGAGGTTCTCATCTTCCTGTACCGGGTGAAACGGTAAAAAGTACAATGTTTCAGATGGGCCCCGGAGGCAAGGGCTTTAATCAGGGTATTGCCGCTAATAGAGCAGGCGGAGATGTTGCGATGATAACAAAGGTTGGAAAGGATTCCTTTGCTGATGTTGCTTTAGAATTGATGAAAAAAGAATCAATGTCTGCTGAATATGTGTTTATAACCGATAAAACTCCTACTGGAGCAGCCTTAATTATGGTTGATGAAAAAACAAGTCAGAATGCTATTATGGTTACATCGGGTGCCTGTGGTACATTTAATGATGAAGATATTGCTAAAATTGAGCCTGCTATAAAAAATGCTGAAATTCTTCTTATACAGCTTGAGACAAATCTTGATGCTGTTGAGAAGGTTATTGACATTGCACATAATAATGGGGTAAAAGTAGTTCTTAATCCTGCTCCTGTTCAGCAAATTAGCGATGACTTGCTGAAAAAAATTGATATTATAACACCGAATGAGGTTGAAGCTGCAATTCTAACTGGGATTACCGTAAATAATACTGATGATGCTAGAAAAGCTGCACAGTATTTCCTTGAAAAAGGTGTTAAAGAGGTTGTAATAACTCTTGGAAAAGCTGGTGTGCTTGCTGTTACAAATGAAAAATATCAAATTTTTGAAAATTATGATGTAAAAGCTGTTGATACAACAGGTGCAGGTGACGCTTTTAACGGTGGTTTTGTAACAGCTCTTTCAGAGGGTAAGGATATATTTGCTGCCTGCAGATTTGGAAATGTTGTTTCAAATCTTGCGGTTACAAAAGTCGGAACTGCGGTTGCGATGCTTACAAGAGCTGAAATTGATGAGTTTATTAAGAAAAATAATATTGATGTATAATAACTGCAGGCTTGACAGCTTGACAAATATAAAATTATGTGTTAAATTTGTTATGTAAGCAGAAGGGTTTGCACCTGACTGTGAGCATATAATTTAAAAAAGTAATCATTCTGATGACAAGGATTCGTTCTGAGTTACAAGATGAGAGTATAGTAAGTCTGTATTTACAGAATGCTGTAGTAGTATTTTTACTGCGGTTTGTTTTTGTATTATGATTTTTCTGTCCTTTTGTCTTGTTTAGACAAAAGGATTTTTTATTTGTAAATGAGATAGTGTGAAGATAAATTTTCACGCAGCTATTTGTTCCTTTTTTTGCAAAAAAGTCAGCAGAAATTTTGCTTAACTGAACTCCGTTCAGTTTCAAGACCGGAACAAATAGCAGAAAGGAATAGGGATTGTATGGAAACAAGAATAGCTATTATTGGAATTATTATTTATAACAATGAAAGTGCAGAAAAAATAAACAGCATTCTGCATGATTATGCTGAATATATTGTAGGACGTATGGGTATTCCATATAAAACAAAAAGCCTGTCTGTTATAAGCGTTATCATTGATGCACCTAATGACACTATCGGAGCATTGTCTGGCAAGCTTGGAATGATACCTGATATAAGCGTTAAAACAATGTATTCAAAGGTTTGAAACTATGGAAAATAAAAAGCTTGTTGATGCCTTGAATGATAACGGCGTTCTTGCTCGTGAGGAATTTATTCAGCTTATAATGTCATTCAATGATAATGATTTAAGCTATGTACAGGCACTTGCAAGAAGTATTTCTCAAAAATATTTTGGCAATAGAATCTATACAAGGGGACTTATAGAAATATCAAGCTATTGTAAAAATGACTGTTATTACTGCGGATTAAGACGGGGCAACAAAAATGCCCAAAGGTACAGATTAAGCAAGGACGATATTCTTTCCTGCTGTGAAAGTGGCTATGCCCTTGGGTTCAGGACTTTTGTACTTCAGGGCGGTGAGGATAATTACTATTCTGATGAAATCATTACGGATATCATTTCATCAATAAAGAAAAAGTACAGCGACTGTGCGGTTACTCTTTCACTAGGTGAGAAGAACAAAAGCACATATCAAAAATATTTTCAAGCAGGTGCAGACAGATATCTTTTAAGGCATGAAACTGCTGACGAAACGCATTATGGTAAACTTCATCCCGAAAATATGTCACTGTCAAATAGGAAGCAGTGTCTTTATAACCTCAAGGAAATAGGCTTTCAGACAGGCTGTGGCATTATGGTTGGTTCGCCGTATCAGACAGCCGAAAATATAGCTGATGATATGCTTTTTATGAAAGAATTGCAGCCTCATATGGTGGGAATAGGACCGTTTATTCCGCATAAGGATACACCGTTCAGAGATATGCCTGCAGGGAGCTTCAGACTGACCTTGTTTTTGCTTAGTTTAATAAGAATAATGCTTAAAAATGTTCTTCTTCCTGCTACAACAGCGTTAGGCACTATAAATAAAAACGGCAGGGAGCAAGGAATTTTATCCGGTGCAAATGTTGTCATGCCAAACCTTTCTCCGATATCAGTCAGAAAAAAATATATGCTTTATGACAATAAAATTTGCACAGGAGAGGAATCGGCAGAATGTAAAGCTTGCCTTGAAAATAGAATTAAAAGTATAGGGTATCAGCTTGTCACAGATAGAGGAGATTATAAATAAAAGAGGAGTTTTTATTATGAAGTACGATCCAAAATCCGTAAATGCGGAAGAGTTTATTAACGATGAGGAAATCCTAAATACGATTGAATATGCACAAAAGCATAAGTCAGACAAGGAACTGATTTTTTCACTTATTGAACGTGCAAAGGATTGTAAGGGACTTTCTCACAGAGAGGCGGCTGTGCTGCTTGAATGTGATATTCCTGAAGCAAACGAGGCAATAAAGCAGCTTGCGATGAGCATAAAGCAGAAGCTTTATGGGAACAGAATTGTTATGTTTGCACCGTTGTATCTGTCAAATTATTGTGTAAACGGCTGTACATACTGCCCTTATCATCACTGCAACAAGCATATTATCCGCAAAAAGCTTACACAGGAGGAAATAAAAAACGAGGTTATTGCTCTTCAGGATATGGGACACAAGCGTCTTGCTATTGAATCAGGTGAAGACCCAGTTAATAATCCTATTGAATATATCCTTGAAAGTATTAAGACAATTTACAGCATTAAACATAAAAATGGCGCTATTCGCAGGGTTAATGTAAATATCGCTGCAACAACTGTTGAAAACTATCGCAAGCTTAAAGATGTCGGGATTGGCACATATATACTGTTTCAGGAAACGTATAACAAAAAGAACTATGAGGCTCTTCACCCGACAGGTCCAAAGCATGACTATGTATACCATACGGAGGCTATGGACAGGGCAATGGATGGTGGTATTGATGATGTTGGAATCGGCGTTCTGTTCGGTCTTGAAATGTATCGGTATGATTTTATCGGGTTGCTTATGCATGCTGAACATCTTGAGGCCGCTAAAGGAGTAGGTCCTCACACAATAAGCGTTCCAAGAATATGTGCCGCTGATGATATTGATAAGGCTTCATTTAAAAATGCTGTATCAGACGATATTTTTGAAAAGATTGTTGCTGTAATAAGAATAGCCGTTCCATATACAGGAATGATTATTTCAACTCGTGAGTCAAAGGCTTCGAGAGAAAAGGTTCTCCGACTTGGCATATCACAGATAAGCGGAGGCTCAAGAACAAGCGTAGGAGGTTACGCAGAGCCAGAGCCTGCAGATGAAAATTCTGCTCAATTTGATGTTTCTGATACAAGAACCCTTGACGAGATTGTGAACTGGCTGTTAGTACAAGGGTATATTCCGAGCTTCTGCACAGCCTGTTACAGAGAGGGAAGAACAGGCGACCGTTTTATGCAGCTGATAAAATCAGGACAGATTGCAAACTGCTGTCACCCTAACGCACTTATGACATTATCCGAATACCTTGAGGACTATGCGTCAGATGATACAAAGCAAAAGGGTAAAGCTCTTATACAGTCTGAATTAAAAAATATTCCAAATGAAAAAACAAGAGCAATTGCAGCAGAACATATAAAAGAAATCGCAAACGGAAAGAGAGATTTCCGATTTTAATTAAAGGATGTGAATTTATGACTGGTACATTAAATGAAACACCAAGAGCAAACAGACTCCATATAGGATTTTATGGCAGGTGCAACAGCGGAAAATCTTCTCTGATAAATGCTTTTGCAAATCAGAAAATATCAATAGTTTCCGAAGTAGCCGGTACTACAACTGATCCTGTTTATAAGTCAATGGAGATTCATGGCCTTGGAGCTTGCGTACTTATTGATACGGCAGGCTTTGATGATATAAGTGAACTTGGTGAAATCAGAATTCAAAAGACAAAGGAAGCTGCCGAAAAAACTGATATAGCTGTAATTCTTTTCAGTGATAATGAGATAGATAATGAGCTTTCATGGTATAATTATTTTAGAAAAAAGAATACCCCTGTCCTTGTGGTTATAAGTAAGGCAGATACTATTTCTGATATAGAAAGCTTGAAGAGTAGGATTGAGAAAGAAATTTCTGTACATCCTATTGTTGTGAGTGCAGAAAAGCAAATTGGAATTGACAGCCTAAAGGAACAGCTTATACGCAGCATTCCCGAAGATTTTGAAATGCCGAGCATAACAGGCAGACTTGTGAGCGAAGGTGATATAGTTCTTTTATGTATGCCGCAGGATATTCAGGCACCAAAAGGACGCCTTATTCTTCCACAGGTGCAAACAACAAGAGATTTACTTGATAACAAATGTATCATTATAAGTGTTACCACAGATAAGCTTGATGCTGCTCTTGCCGCAATGAAAGAACCGCCTAAGCTGATTATAACTGATTCCCAGGTATATAAAACAGTATATGAAAAAAAGCCTGCAGAGAGTATGCTTACATCGTTTTCAACCTTATTTGCTGCATATAAGGGTGATTATCAGTATTATTATGACAGCGCAAAGATAATAGATAAGCTTACTGAAAAGTCAAAGGTACTAATTGCAGAATGCTGTACTCATGCTCCGCTTGCAGAGGATATAGGACGTGAAAAGCTTCCTGCCATGTTAAGGAAAAGGGTTGGCAGCGGCCTTACTGTTGATATTGTCAGCGGAACCGATTTTCCGCAGGAGCTTACCGGCTATGACCTTATAATTCAGTGCGGTGCTTGTATGTTTAACAGAAAATATGTTATGTCAAGAATAAATCGTGCTAAGGAACAGAATGTTCCTATGACTAATTACGGAGTGGCAATAGCTTATATTTCGGGTATAATTGATTTTATTGTTAATTAACCATTAGCTGGAACTATTATGGTGCATTGATACTAATTCAGTCAAGTAGTAATAAAGCCAGACTGAATAAAGTCCATTTTAGAATATATATTTATGGCTTGCAAAAATAAGATGTTCGTTCATATTTTTTGCGTAAGGTCTGCAAAGCTTTTTTTTCAATACGAGATACATATGAACGAGAAATATCAAGTTTTTTAGCAACTTCTCTTTGTGTAAGTGGTTTATGTCCGAAAAGTCCATATCTTTCAACTAATATTTCGATTTCTCTTTTTTCAAGGCATTCACTTATAAAATTATATAGTTGTTGAGATTTAATATTAATGTCAATTTTATCAATAATATCATCATCTTCTGTAATTATATCCATTAATGTTAGCTGATTTCCATCTTTGTCCACATCGATAGGCTCGTCAATATAAATATCCCCCGCTGTTTTTTTTGTTGAGCGAAAATGCATTAGTATTTCATTTTCTATACACCGTGAAGCATATGTGGCAAATCTTGTACCTTTATTATAATTGTAGGTTGAAACTGCCTTAATTAATCCTATTGTTCCAATTGAGATTAAATCGTCTTGTTCTGTTGTTGAGGAGTAATATTTTTTTATAATATGAGCAACAAGCCTTAAATTATGTTCAATAAGTTGATTTTTTGCGTTAGCATCACCATCAGCCATTTTTTGAAAATAATCAAGCTCTTGTTTAGCAGAAAGAGGTTTTGGGAAAACTCCGTTATTTTCAATGTGAAGTGCAAAATAAAGTAAATTACATAGTGCTAAATTAATAAGTTCGGTAAACATACAATACCTTCTTTCATGGCATAAATAATATTCAGCTTTATGTAATTTTATGAATAATAATAATTGTCCTATTCATTTTTTATTGCAGAGTGTTATATAAGCTAATAATATTTTATAAAATAAAATATCCCTTTTAAATAACGTAATTACGCTATTTAAAAGGGATATTACTTGGTGCCGGTGGTCGGGGTCGAACCGACACGGTATTTCTACCACAGGATTTTGAGTCCAGCACGTCTGCCAATTCCATCACACCGGCAAATTAATTGCTTAAATATTATACCATCAAGCAACTAATATGTCAATAGAAAAATCAAATTTATTCTGTTTTTCCTTTTTCTTCACTATCCAAAAACATTTTTATTGTCATTATTACACCAAGAATTGAATTAATAAGTGCCAATGAAACAGCGACTATATTCAGTACGGTTCCTGCCAAGGTGTTGTAATTTTTCTTTTTTTTGTTTAAAGCAATAACAAGTCCCGGTATTGAACAAGAATAAGTAACAGCCGGAAGAATCACTGAAAAGACAATGCCTATTATACCAAGAACCATGCTTGATATGCATAGTTTCTTTTTAACGGTAGTGCCAGTACTATTCATCTTTGAAAACCTCCTGCGTTTAATATTAATAGCATATCATATTAATAAATTTTTGTCAACAAATCAATTAAAACTTTCTTTTCTTTCTTACTCTCTTAATTTTTCTTCTGCGTTTTTTAGCTGTAATTAGATAAATAATAATATAAAAAATAACAAGCGAAATTGCAATTGCGGCAGCAAGCTTAAACCAGAACGAGCCTATGAAAGCTTTTGCCTTTTCTATATTGTACGCAGTTTCATTCAAAGATATATTATCTCTTGCAACAAGGTCAACTGAGCATAGCTTTTCACCTGAAAGTGACAGCGTATAAGTGCCAAGCTTCTGACCCTTCTGTACAGGTGCAGTTATTTTCCCGTTTTTATCAAGGAAACCCGAAGTATCAATATCAATTTTAAGAGTTGACATATCAAGGGTGTTAGGCCACAATGCAGAATATTCCTTGTCGGGAACGAGAATAACATAATCCTGTTCCTTTCCAAATTTAACTGGAATCTCCGTTATTTCCTCATCAGTGCTTATTATTGATTTGTATTCAAACGTATTGAACGCCCATTCGTATATGTTTTTATGGTCTGTATAATGTGGATATATAGCATTGCCATCCTTGTCATACATAGGCGCACCCATTGTTACAAGAAGATAGTTATTTCCATCTTTACTTGCCATTGTTATAAGATTTCTTCCAGATTCATCAAGTGTACCTGTTTTTATTCCCTTTGCATACTGATAATAATAATCGTTGGCAGGGAAAAGCATTTTATTTGTATGATAAATAGTTGCCCAGCCTTCAGCCTGATAATTTGTAGCTTTCATCACATACTCTGTTGTTAGAGCAAATTCCTTGAATTTTGGATAATTGTCAAGAGCATATTTTGTTATAACCGCCATATCTCTGGCATTTGTATACTGGTCATCATCATAAAGTCCATGAGGATTTGTGAAATGAGTTCCGGTACAGCCAAGCTCCTGTGCCTTCTGGTTCATCATATCCACAAAATTGGGTATACTTTCTCCGCCTACATGATAAGCAAGAATTCCTGCTGACTCACAGGCTGAATATATAAGCATTGAATACATAAGATCAGTTGCACTTGCCACTTCACCTCTGCTGTAGCCAACAGCAGAAGCCCCTTTGCCGTAAAGGTCATCAAAGACAGCCAGCGGTGCTTCATAATATGTATTGTCAAGATCCTTGACATGATCAAGAACAATAATTGCAGTCATAATTTTTGTAAGTGACGCAGGATACATTTTTTTAATAGAATTCTTTTCGTAAACAACTACGTCCTTGTCAAGATTGATAAGGTAAGCTGCCTCACTTTCAACCTTGAAGCTAGGAGTAAACGTAATAGCAGAAGCTTTTATTGGAGCAATAATGCTTATTATCATCAGAACAGATAGAAAAACAGCTATCTTTTTCATATATTTAAACAATCCTTTCGATTATACTTTATCATAACATTTTTATTATAACAAATTTTTTTGCAAAATGGAAGAGAATATGTATAAGAAATATTATCAAAATTCCTCTTTACCTTTTGGAAGGTTTGTGGTATAATGTAAAATATTATAAAGTATTATGATTCGGAGTGCATGAAATTGATTTGTATAACCGGTGACACTCACGGAGATTTATCTCGTTTCAAACATAAATATATTAAGAAACTTAAAAAGAATGACTGTCTGATTATTTGCGGCGATTTCGGTTTTGTATGGGACGGCTCAGAAAAAGAACAAAAGATTCTTAAAAAAATTGGCAAAAAGAAATTTTATACGCTCTTTGTTGAAGGCTGCAATGAAAATTATGACTTGCTTGAAAAATATCCGGAGCAGGAATTTTGCGGCGGAAAAGTAAGAGTAATTTCCGGTAAGCTTATGCAGCTGGTTAGGGGCAGTATATACGATATACAGGGCTATTCTATATTTGCTTTCGGGGGCGGACAGTCTAAAGAAATGGATACAAGACTTGACTGCAATACATGGTATGAAGCTGAATTGCCTACAAATGATGAAATAAGCAGTGCTGTTGGCAATTTGAAATTTCGTGAAAACACTGTTGACTACATAATTACTCATGAACCACCCGGTTCGCTGAAAGAATTTCTCTCTTTTGAAGCACATGAACGAAGCCGTATGCACGCTTTCTTTGATGCAATTAAAAATGAATGTACATTTAAAATGTGGTTTTTTGGAAAGCTGCATAAAAACAAGCTTATTCCGCCAAAATACAACTGTCTTTTTGATGACGTTATTCAGATTAAAAGCAATGAACCTTTAAAAAAGAAGTTTAAATAAGGAGAATGTTTATGCCGCATATTTCAATTAAAATGCTTAAAGGAAGAACTGAGGAGCAGAAGAGACTTGCTTGCGAAAAGCTTACAAAAGCTCTTTGCGAGGCTATTGGCTGTGGAGAGACTCATGTCAGCTGTTCAATTGAAGACTATACTGCACAGGAATGGCAGGAAGTGTTTAAAACTGATGTTGCCGCCAAACATGATAAGCTCTACAAAAAGCCGGAATACGATCCGAAGGATTTACTGTAATCAAGCAAAATGCACTCTGTTAAGGAGTGCATTTTTATAGGAAGTGATTTATTATAGATTATTTGGTTAGGGGCAACGATATTTTTATACAAAAAAAGGATTTCAGTCTTGATCAGACTCTTGACTGTGGGCAGGCTTTTAGGTGGGAAAGGCTTAATAACAGCGCAGAATGCAGCTATCATGGGTTTTATTTGAATAACAGTCTGACAATTTCCGAGGAAAAAGACTATATTATTCTGCATAATACAAGCGAAGATGACTTTATTGATATATGGTACAGTTATTTTGACTTGGGAACTGATTACTGTGAGTTGAAAAAGATGTTTTCGGAGGACGAAACGCTTGCAAAGGCTTGTGAATATGCTTACGGAATACGGCTGTTAAGGCAGGATAAATGGGAAGCGTTATTTTCTTTTATAATTTCACAGAATAACAATATTCCGAGAATAAAGGGTATTATTTCTCGTTTGTGCGAAAAATATGGAGGTTTTCCCTTACCTGAGCAACTTAAAGGGCTTACCGCTGAAGATTTAGCATTTTTAAGGGCAGGCTTTAGAGCAAAATATCTTGCAGACTGTGCTGAAAAAATTAGTTCCGGTTCTATTGTGCTTGAAAAAACAGCTGCCGCAAATATAGATGACGCAAGAAAAGAGCTTATGACTATTAAAGGTGTCGGCCCAAAGGTTGCTGAATGTGCGCTTCTTTACGGAATGTACCGTGTTGAAGCCTTTCCGGTTGATGTATGGATAAAACGTGTTATGGAAACGTACTATCCAAACGGTTTCCCTGATTATTTAAGCAAATATGCCGGCATTGCCCAGCAGTATTTGTTCCATTACATAAGAACAGGAGAAAAAGGCGAATGAGAGAAAGTATACTAACTATACCGATAAGCGAAATACTTGAGCCAAAAGATGGATGCCCTATATGCAGAATGAGAAATATGCTTGAAAGCAGGACAATTGAATATATCATGGGTGCGGCAATGATGGAGCCGGATGTAAGAATTGAAACTAACCGTGCAGGCTTCTGCCATATTCATTTTCAGCAGATGTTAAAGCAAAAGAACAGACTTTCACTTGCCCTTATGCTGCAGACTCATCTTGAAGAGGTTGACAGACAGATTTTTACAAGAAAAAAGCTCTTTGAGCCAAAAAACTTAAAGCAAAAAAAGCTTTCTGAGATAAATTCAACCTGTTTTGTCTGCGAAAAAGTCGATTGGGGAATGGAAAGACTGATGAAAACTTTTTTTGAAATGTACTCCCACGCAGATATAAAAAAGCTTATGTCAGAGCAGGAATATATCTGCCTGCCTCATTATGATATGCTGCTTTCACTTGCTCCTACATATCTGCAAAAGGGTGAGCTTGACAGCTTTAACGAGCTTATAGGTGAGCTTACTAAAAACTATATTAAGCAGCTTTACGATGATGTTTCACACTACTGTTCAATGTACGATTATAGGAATACTGGCAAGGATGCTGACTGGGGAAATTCAAAGGACAGCATTGAACGTGCAATTCAATTTCTTGTTTCAAGGAATTGAATGCTTGTAAAGTTATTTACAGTTAAAAATATGGCATGAAAGGAATGAGGATTATTATGACAAAGGCGGCACAGTTTTATAAGGTAAGCTATGAGCAGTTTAAAAAAGACTGGCTAAAATTTTTTCCTGATGAAGAGGATGTGACGATTGAAGATATTTACAGCCATATAAAGCTTCCCAAAAGAGCAACCAAAGGTTCTGCAGGGTATGATTTTTTTTCTCCTGTTGATATTGAATTAGAGCCTGATGGAATGATAACAATTCCAACAGGAATACGTGTAAAAATTGATGATGGCTGGGTGTTAAAATGCTATCCCAGAAGCGGTCTTGGCTTCAAATATAGAATACAATTAAACAACACTGTGGGGATAATTGACAGTGATTATTATTATTCAGATAATGAGGGACATATCATTGCCAAAATAACTAATGATACAAAAGAAGAAAGAACTGCTGAAATTGAAGAGGGCAGAGGATTTATGCAGGGCATTTTTGTTGAATTCGGGATTACATATGATGATTGTGCTGAGGGCGTAAGAAATGGTGGCTTTGGCAGTACGCTTTAGTTTGTTTTTAAAATATAATTTATGGGGGATTAATAATGAAAAAAATAGCTGCAATGTTACTGTCGTTGTCAATACTTGCAGGATTTTCATCATGCAGTAAAAATGACAGCAGCTCTTCACTTGATGAAGCAACAATAACGACAACTGCATTATCCGAATTTGATGGTACAGATACTGTTACAACGGTTGATAATAGTATTACTGCAGATGAAAGAGCAAGTGAGCTACTTTCTAAAATGACTTTGGAGCAAAAGGCAGCACAAATGGTTCAGTGTGAACAGACTTGTGCCAGTCCTAAAGATATGAAAAATTATTGTTTCGGTTCAGTGTTGAGCGGCGGGGGGTCTATTCCGAATAATAAAAATACAGTTAAAAACTGGTCAAAATTTATTGACAGACTTCAGCAGGGCTGTATGGAAAGTGAAATAAAGATACCGTTTCTATATGGCGTTGATGCGGTTCATGGACATAATAATCTGGAAAATGCAGTTATTTTTCCGCATAATATCGGAATTGGCGCAGCAAATGACAAGGAGCTTACATATAAAATGGGGGCTGCTGTTGCAAATGAAATGAAGCTTACAAAAACACTCTGGAACTTTGCACCGTGCGTTGCTGTATCAAAGGATCCACGCTGGGGAAGAACCTATGAAAGCTATTCAAGCGATACCGAAATAGTAACTTCACTTGCAGTTGAATATGCAAAGGGTCTTCTTGACAATGGAGTTATGCCGACTGCTAAGCATTATCTTGCAGATGGAGCAACCGAATACGGAACGGGTGAACTTAATGGACTTGTTGACCGTGGCGATGCTCAGATGACTGATGAGGAGCTGCGTGAAAAATATCTTCCGCCATATAAAGCACTTGTTGATGCCGGTGTTAAAACTGTTATGCCGTCGTTCAGTTCTTTTAACGGCGTGAAAATGCATGCAAACAAATATCTGTTAACGGACGTATTAAAAGGCGAGCTTGGTTTTGACGGATTTGTTATTTCAGACTGGGAGGCACAGAATCACATTAGCGATGATGATTTATATACAAACATAGTCACTTGTATAAATGCGGGCGTGGATATGTTTATGCAGCCGTATCAGGCAGCAGAGGTTATGGAGTATATTGTTACTGCTGTTGAAAATGGTGATGTTTCTCAGGAACGTATTGATGATGCAGTAATGCGAATTCTTCGAGTAAAATTTGAAATGGGTCTGTTTGACGATCCTATGCAGGAAAATGTTAAAAAATATGTTACCAGCTTAGGAAGTAAGGAGTATCGTGATATTGCTGAACAGCTTGTTGAGAAATCTCTTGTTCTTGTAAAAAATGACAATAATGTACTTCCTATTAAAAGCGGAACAAAAATATTTGTCACCGGTCCTGCTGTTGATAATATAGGAGTTCAGTGTGGCGGGTGGTCAATAACATGGCAGGGAATACAGGATGAACAAGGGAAGAAAATAACCGAAGGAACAACAATTCTTGAAGGATTAAAAAATTATGCTGAAAAATATAATCTTGAGATAATTACCGACGAAAAAAAGGCAAAAGATGCGGATATTGTAATACTTGGAATAGGCGAAATTCCGTATGCCGAATATGAGGGAGATACAAAGGATTTATCAATAATCGGGGATAAAGCTCTTCCTGAAAATAAGGAGGCAATAGAATTTGCAGAATCTCTTGATAAGCCTACAGTAACGCTTATTGTTGCGGGAAGAAATGTAATAATAAAGGATTATATTGACAAGTGGGACAGCGTGGTTATGTGTTACCTTCCCGGAACAGAAGGTGGGGGAATTGCTCCTGTTATTCTGGGAGAGAGTAATTTTAACGGTAAGCTGCCCATGCCGTGGTATGGAAGCCTTGAAAATATAGGAGAGAACAATGCTGATATAGAATTTCCTCTTGGATATGGACTTACATATTAACAATTTTTAGAATTAAAGAGTAGTTACATATGATTTTTTAAATCATATGCAACTACTCTTTTATTTTATAATTTGCATAACTGTGATTTGCACATTTGTTCTGAGTAAAAACTATATAAAAAATTAATTAAATATCTTTGTATTATTTTTCTTAAGTGTGTTTAAGTATATCTTGTTACTAAATTTAAAAATCAGTAAAAATATAGCTATAACATTAAATAAACTATTTTTATGAATATTTACCTTATAAAAGGATATAATAACACGCAGAGAGTGTTTACATGAAAGAATAAAGGTTTAATACCATAAAAACAACGGAATGGAGATTACTATGGCAAAAAAAATATCACGAAATACTTTTACTATGGATAGTCCTCCGTCTATTCACAGTTATGCTTCTGTTGTTGGGCAAAAGGAAGGCGAAGGACCTCTTGGCTCATGTTTTGATATGGTAGAACAGGATGCTCATTTTGGACAGCAAACATGGGAACAAGCTGAAAGTGAAATGCTTAAACGTACAGTCAATAAAGCAATAACGAAAGGCGGGCTTGTACCAGATAATATTGATTATATGTTTGCAGGTGATTTACTTAATCAGTGTATAAGTTCAACTTATGGATTAAGGGATTTTAATGTGCCGATATTAGGGATTTACGGTGCGTGTTCAACAATGTCAGAAGGGCTTGTTCTTTCATCACTTCTTACTGACAGTGGATTAGGAGGTTATATTATTGCAGTTACATCCTCACATTTCTGTACCGCCGAACGCCAGTTTAGGTTTCCAATTTCATACGGAGGAGTCAGAACACCGACCGCACAATGGACATGTACAGCCTCAGGTGCCGTTGTTCTGTCCCCCAAGGCTGAAGCCCCATATGTTAAAGCTGTCACAATTGGAAAAATCATAGATCTTGGAATCACTGATGCAAATAATATGGGTGCAGCTATGGCACCTGCAGCAGCATATGTTATTAAAACATTTCTTGAGGATACGAAAATGCTGCCTTCTGATTTTGATCATATCATAACCGGTGACCTTGGAAAAGTAGGAAGCAAGCTTCTTATTGACCTACTAAAAAAAGAGGGTATTGATATTTCTCAACAGCATATGGATTGTGGTTGTATGATGTTTGATATTGAAAAACAGGATGTTCATGCAGGGGGATCTGGTTGCGGATGTTCAGCATCTGTTTTATGCGGATATTTTCTTGATAAGGTACGCTCTGGTGAATTAAAGAACATACTTTTCTGTGCAACAGGAGCATTAATGTCTACTACGGCAACACAACAGGGCGAAAGTATTCCGTCAATTTCACATGCCGTCATGATTTCTAATAACAGTCAGCCATTAGGATAACATTGAATATAAAGAGTTTAAACAACGTTAAATAATTATCAATGGAAGAGAGTTTAAATGCTATGTTTATGGATTTTTTATGGGCATTTATTGTAGGAGGACTTCTTTGTGCTATTGGACAGGTTCTCATTGATTATACAAAGCTTACACCTGCAAGAATACTTGTTTCATATGTTGTAGCCGGAGTTGTGTTAGGTGCTTTTGGATTATATGATCCTATAGTTAAGCTTGCAGGTGCAGGTGCAACAGTGCCATTAACAGGCTTTGGGAACAACCTCGTTCTTGGTGTCAAGCAGGCAATTGCAGAAAAAGGCTTTTTAGGCATTTTTACAGGAGGCTTTACAGCTTCTGCAGCAGGAGTTGCAACAGCTATTTTAAGTGGTTTAACAGTTGCCCTTATATTTAAACCTAAAGAAAAGTAGATTTAAAATTAAAAATACCGTAAACCTATCTGTTTACGGAGAAAATACAATTTTATTTTAACACAATAAGTATATATTAAAAGTGCGGTATTGTCAAATCTAAACAATACCGCACTAATTATTTTGTTCTAAACATATGTATTTAAATTATAAATGTTTGTATCTTATTCCTTAACTCCTCCAAGAGCAACACCAGCTATAATATACTTAGAAAGGAATATGTATACTATTACTAATGGTACGATTGTCAATGCAATACCTGCATATACAATACCATAGTCAGTAGCAAGTCTGTCTGAACTCAGGTTTCTAACCATCATAGGCAATGTCTTTTTGCTTTCAGAAACAATTAACATACTAGGAGTGAAGAAGTTGTTCCATTGAAAAATAAATGCAAATATACATTGAACTGCTATACCAGGCTTAACCATTGGTATGCCAATAGTCATAAATGTTCTGAACTCATTTGAGCCATCTATTCGTGCAGCCTCAACAATTTCAAGAGGAAATGCTGATTTCATATATTGTCGCATAAAGAAAACTGTAGCAGGTGCAGCAATAGCGGGTACAATCAGCGGAACAAACGTGTCATACAAATTAATCTTTGTCATCATACTTAAGAAACCAACACCAGATACCTGTGCAGGAATCATAAGAACAGCAAGAATAAATGAATATGCAAAGCCCTTAAATTTAAAATCATAAACAATCAAGCCGTATGCAGTAAGAGTTGAAAAAAATACACTCAATACTGTTGCACTTGTGGCAATAATAAAGCTATTTCTGAAACCAATAAAAGGTTGGAATACTCGTTTTGCCATTAAGTTTTTATAATTTTGAAAAAAATGAACTGAAGGTATAATACTTACGCCTCTTTGAATTGAAATTGAATCACGAGTTGCATTTATAATTAAAATATATATAGGTAACAAGCAAATAATCGCTAATAAAATGCAAACTATAAATACTATAGTTGATTTTACATTTTTTCTCAAGGTGTTGTTAGCCGTTTTCATATACCAAGACCCCCCTTAAGACTATTCTTTGCTTGACTCTTCCTAAATTTATTCAAAGCAGCTTCATCTTTATCCCTATTCAAATAGAAAATAATTAAGCCAAGAATACCTGTTACAATAAACAGAAGAATTGAAGCAGCTGCCGAAATACCATAATTTTTCAACTGACCTGAATATCTTTCAAAAATGAATACTGCAATAGTCTTTGTATCAGGGTCACGAGTTGTTCCAAGGTTAAATAACCATGGAATATCAAACATCTGAAGTCCACCAATCATTGATGTAACAACTACAAATACAAAGATTGGCTGAAGCAATGGAACTGTTATACGGAAAAATGTCTGAGTGCTATTAGCTCCGTCAATTTCCGCAGCTTCAAACAATGATGGATTTATACCAAGTATACCGGACATCAGCAAAATCATTGTATTCCCGAACCACATCCAACATTGAATAAAGCAAATTAATCCTCGTTTAATTGTAGCATTATCAATAAATTTAACTGGATTATCTACTATACCAAGTGAAAGCAATACACTATTTACTGGTCCAACATCCGTCTGATTAAACAATGAAAGGAATAATGCTGAAACTGAAGCTGCAGTAATAATATTTGGCATATACATTACAACTTTAAAAAATCCCTTGCCTTTGATTTTAAGACTAGCATCTGTAAACCATACAGCAAGAAGCAGTGACAATATAATCTGGGGTATAAAGTTTCCTATCCAAATAATAAGTGTATTCTGAAAACTCTGAATAAATGCAGCATGCAACGATGCAGCAGTTCGTCCGCCTGAACCAATAAGTATATCAGAAAAGTTCTGCATACCTACATATTCCATATCTGTCTTACTTTTGCCTACAGCCCTCTCCGTACTGATAAGAAATGTATACAACAGAGGATATAACTGAAATACTGCATAAACCAAGAAAAATGGCAAAATAAATATATATCCATACTTTGCATAACTCAACTTGCGGCGTTTAAGTGTTGCTCCGGAAGCCATTGTTTCACACTCCTAATTAAGAATATACTTTACACATAACGGGACGGAAATAATCCCGTCCCGTTGCGTAAAAGAATTTTTGATTATGCTTTACCGCTTATGCAGGATTATTCATCCCAGTCAAGAGTTGTAATGTTCTGAGCAACCTGATCCTTGAAGAGCTCTATTGTAGCATCATAGTCAGTTTCACCGTTTACATATGATGTATAAGCTGTATTAAGAGCCTTCTTGATTTCGCCGTCATACTCAGACATGAATGAAAGGTCAATCTTGTCAGCGTTCTTGAGCCAAATTGGGTTAGGATCCTGACCACCAAGATTTTCAACCTTACCTGAACCTTCATCAATAATAGCCTGCATTACAGACTTGTTATTAACAAATGAATTTGAACCAATAGCAAATGCCTTCATAGAATCTTCATTTACGCAGAAATATCTGATAATATCAGCTACGAGATCAGCATTATCACATGTTGAAGATGGTGCAATCCATGTACCGCCCCAGTAGAATGCCTGAGGACCTTCTGTTACTGCCCACTTGCCCCATGTAGCACCGCCCTTGCCACCGGCTGCAGGTCCAATGATTACATCGCCAATGCCCCATGTAGATACAAAGTAACCCATAGTAGCATCTGATGTACCGAGTGGGAGCCAGCTATCTGTCCACTGAACAATATTTGGATCAACATAACCTTCATCAACCATTGTTTTAGCAAGATTCAAGAAATCTGTTACTTCTTCAGTAATAACAAGCTTGTTGTCAACTACCCAAGGAGTATTACGGCTTGAAGCAAATACCTGCCATACACCACCGAGTGAAGCTGTCATCTTTGTTTTGCCGCCTGAAGCTTCCTTAACTGTCTTAGCACTTGCAAGGAAGGTATCCCAATCCTTAACCTTAGC
>Ga0208695_1001246_pt1 | contig 21864 bp, 26 predicted proteins | sample AD_UKC111_MetaG_FD_184449 | JGI IMG/M metagenome (GOLD analysis project Ga0208695, IMG submission 184449) | Active sludge microbial communities of municipal wastewater-treating anaerobic digesters from Hong Kong - AD_UKC111_MetaG (SPAdes)... | ecosystem: Engineered > Bioreactor > Anaerobic >...
CCCTATTTTTTGTTCTATTTATTTTAGATTTAAAAAATTCTTTTGTGTCTTCTACAGATTCTTCGATATGTTCTTTTGCGCCTTCCACAGCGTCTACAATATCTTCTTTCACATCTTCTACTTTTTCTTTAATATTTTCGAAATCTTCCTTTGCTTTTTCTACTTCTTCTTGGACATCTTCTTTAAGCCCGCCCTTAAACCACGCATACGCACCAAACGCAACGATCACACCCAGCGCACCAAACCTCCACCAGCCCAGCGTCGATGTAGCAAACGCAATACCAATACACAACAGCATAACCGCCCAAAAAATGTACTTACGCATCACAAACCACACTCCTATAAAAGATGTGTTGCTAAATCCAAACGATCGAAAGATGATACTAGATTGTTTTCGTAAGAATTTAAATAAACGCAGTTATTGGTGTCAAAACTAACCACGCCCAAATAAACACGATAAATCTTTTCCCATCTAGCTTCATCGGTTATGTATTTCTGGAAGGATCCTTCTTGCCAACGCAACTTGTGTTCGATAAGCTCTGGAACAAAAATGTTGTATTTTAACTGACTCCCATAATCATATGTGATGCCTCTAGCTCTAACCGCTTTAACGTACTTGGGTGTATTAAACATGAATATATTTGTTTTGGGACTATAATCATAAACCCCCTTAAACCCAACCCATTGGTCATCCACAGTTAAATATTCTAGGGTATAATAAGACGGCCCACCACTTAATACAAAATAATAACCAGACCAATAAAAAGGAGAAGCGTCTTCTTTTTGAATTTGTATATAATTTGTGCTATTGCTATATATCGTAACTCCTTGGGTACTAGATGGTAAAGAAGAATTAAACGCCCCCAAATTATAATCCGAACTTTCATTCCCACCAGAACCAATATATTTGAAACCATTCCCAAATAAATGTGTTGCAGTCAATCCGGAAAGATAAGACGGTCTAGTATTGTTGGCGTAAGGAGGTACAACAGCATAATTATAAGTCCAATCCAAAGACATATCGTAATTTTTTCTATCAAACTTAAAAGTTACAGCCCCAGTACTTGGATTGTATTCCGCGTACAGCGCCCACGGTTGAGATCTAATGCGATCTAAATCCAATAAGGGCCATTGTGCTTGTACATCGGCTACGGTGATAGTTTGTGGGGTTGTTACCGTAGCTACATAATCCACAGGCATACTTTCTTCATCATACCCATCCGCAAAGGTTAAAATTAGCGGATGCTCTTCACTGCAAACAATGTTTAATTCGGTAGGACTCATATCTCTTATAAAAAAGCGCGCATTATAAATACGAACCGTAGCATCATTACCCGTAACAATATAGACCCTATAATACGCATACAGGTTTTGTGTTTCTAATGGAATATCAAACTCTTTTGGTGTATACGCCGTATCCCATGCAGTATCTATAACAGTTTCCAACAATGTTGACCATGTGCTTCCATCATTGCTGCCCTGAATGCGAATGGTATTGGGTGAATACCCTAGATAAGATATTATAGAAACTTTATCTACAATACGCTGCACGTTAGACTTAAAACCAAAATAACTATTTGCGGGTGTGGAAGAAGACCAATAACCATTAGACAAAGTAAAACGGGGGTTCAACGCTGCTCGCGCACCATTGGCGTCCGTACTGGCTAAGACTTCCCCATATAGTACGGTAGGACAACTCAATATGCGGGAATCAAAACAGTCTGCCGTTTGTAAGTACATGGGTATGGGCACGCTGTTTTCCAGAAAATAACCATCCAACACCATGTTGCGTGCAAACCTACCCGTAGACGCCCGTTTAACAACTTGTGTGCGTATATCTCTTCTATAAAGACCGTTGGTGGGTGTATTAAACATTCTAAGATTTTGTAAGCCCATGTCACACCGCCCCCTAAATGGAAGAACCGCGAGCGTACAAACTAATCAGTGAATTAGTTGTAGCAAACATTAACCGTTCTAACGATGTCAATTCAACTTCCATATTCATCTGCAACAAAGAACTGGGTGACAGTTGTTCGTATAACAAAATACTTACCACCTGTGTCATATTCAACCACGGTGGGTTGCTACCCAGCACCCATGTTCCATCATTATTAACTGTTGCTGTAGGTGCGGTGACTTCTTTCACATAAACACTGCTACCTACGGTACAATAAACTCTGTACTTTAACGCACCTGTTACTGGTGCCCATGAAAGCGTATGATAATTACTTTCATCTAATATTGCTGGTGCCGTAACAATCGTCAACTGGTTACTGGGTCCGGTTTCTCCGTACGCGTTTAATGCTGTAACCATATAATCATATCTTGTAGAACCAACTCCGCCAACTGGATTGATAATCAACCCACTAGGATTGTTTATGTAATCCAACGTGGTATCTATCAACGCCAACGCAATGTTCGCAGAATAATCTTTATCCAAATTAACAATATGAAGATATTGCACAACAAAATTGCTTACATTTTCAAACAATACAATCCATTCATCCGTTGTAGGTGTTAACAGAGTTTTAGTAGCCATTTAGTTTCCTCCTCCAGCCGATTGGTTTGTGTTTGCTTCTTTTTTGGGTACGCTTTCCACTTTAGACCCAACGTCCAACACGCTGGGCGTTTTATAAGAACCCCCACTGTTGATTGTTGATGTTTTTCTTCTTCTCATAGGCATGTGTGTTCACCCCCTAAATCTTAAAAAGATGTTCGCGAGTATACTGAACATTGTATTTATAACAATTTGCACAATGACTTTCTTTTGAAAATACAAGTCCAGACAATGCCTTCCATAGTGTTTGTTTAGAATAAGGTTGCTTGCTGCTTTCACAAACATTCATACTACAGTGTCCGATTGTTTTTGTTGGGAACTCGATAAACATGCGTTCTGGCAAATGCGCACAACATGCCCTTTCTACGTGCGCTTTATTTCTCAGCATATACTGGTGGATTGTTTTTTCAAGATGATATTTGTTTTTGTTGATGGTAAACGGATGTGTTTTTGCTGGATCAAACTGCTTATAAAAATTAATGGCTTTTTCAACATATTCATCTGTTGGGTATTCAACCTTTGGCGTAATAAACTTCCATTCTACGGGATAAGATAGATATGGTGTAATATCCATATTCATTATCTTATCTTCTAAAACAACAATATATTCGAGGGGAAGTTTTTCATCATAATTCTTTCCTATATCTTCGACGTTAACATGTTCCTTGTACCTATCCAATTTTTTAAGTTGATTTAGTTTAGTATAATTTCTTATTCTTCCATTACTCAAAATATCAATGTGTAAAATTTTGTCAGAAGAATCTATGATATTCAAAACATCGTCTATATTTGATACCATTCCGGGTTCCCCACCAGAAATTTCCACTCTCATTGGTTTTGGTAGGTCTTCTAAAACACGTTCTAAAAATCTTAGCTGAACACCGTCAGGATCGTACTGTACGTTTGGTAGCTTACAATAATTACAAGCTTTATCGCATCTATACGTTAAAATAAAACCTATGTTTAATAACAATTATTGCCCACCTCAAACAATGGCGTTTATAAACGCCTCCATAATTTGTTCTGCATTGTCTGCATTGTGCAGTATTTCTAAAATCGTGTTTTCTATCAAACCAAAATTCTTTTCATCTGTTTTTGTTGGCATAACAGAAGAAACCACGTTTGCAGACCATTCCAGTATTTCTCTGCTATGGGTTGTAATGTTTGGTGTATCTCCCGTGTCTATAAACAAGTTAATAATATATACATCCGTATCTTGTCCACGTCTGTACACCCTATCCTGTGCTTGTTGGTAGTCTGCATCCCTATATGGCTGATCCAAAAAGATAACCGTATTGGCATTAACCAGCGTAACCCCCGTGGACATTTTGAAACTTGCCAATAACAACAAAACATCGTCGTATTGCATAAACTTGTCCAGTTCTGCACTAATGTTTTTTGTTTCTCCCGTTGTTAAAACATGACCAACTTTCATTTGGGTGAAAATTTGATCAACTATATTTAACGCTTTTACACTTGTGCAAAACATAATAACTTTCTTTTCTGATTTGTTTATAATATCAAATATTTCTTTCCTGTGTTCGTTAACAATACTCACCAATGCTTCAACACGTCTGGGTCCATATATTTGTCCTAATGCTTCACCCATTGCTTTCATGGTAGCGTTGAGAATGACTGTTCTTGCATTTTTCATTTTTATTGCTAAATCTTTATTATTCCACTTTAGCCAACGAATACAAACATTGAATATTTTATCAAACTCAACCGTTAGTGTAGTTTGTTGGCGGTCGAACATAGAACCTCCACCAAACTTGTCTAACGTTTGTGTTAACACTTCAAACTCGCTTCGTGTTATAACATGGTTTTTTAAACACAACAAGCTAGCTTGCAAAAAATCGTTTCTATAAGTAGGTTGTTGTTTTAAATAATAATGATAACGCGCACGAGCAGCTACACGCACATCTTCCCTCATTTGTTCTAGTGTAAAGCGTTGACTGTTTTCAACGGGAAACGCAATGTTTTGAAAATGTTTGGGTGGTAAATCCAAATAGTCCGCTTTCATCTTTCTATCCATAATAATACTTAGTCTGTATTTTAAAATATGATAAGCAAAAGGTCTCCACGAAGCATAAATCTTTTTGAATATACGTCTCGCTTCAAAATTAAAACGCGGATCCAGTAAAATAAACATGGGTATCAATTCGGAAGCCAATGCTTTAACCGGCGTACCAGATAACGTCATGATATCTGTAATATTCAATTGATCTCTAATAAGCGTTAGTGCTTGCGCCCTCTTTGTGTCCAAATATCGTATGTTGTGTGATTCGTCAACGATCATTAGCACGCCAGGATTCAAATAGGGTAAAGCATTAACAACGCGCTCATAATTACAAATAACATATTTGTACAGTCCATGTGGAGAATCTCCGACAACACCAATGCTTGGATTTCCGGGAATCATTTTTCTAATTTCCTTTATCCAAACATCAATCAATGATAGCGGACACACAATAAATGTTTGCGTGGGATTGATGATATAAGCATTAGCCAGCGCAGTGGATGTTTTGCCCATACCTTGATCAAACGCCAAAATCGCACCGCGCATGTCCAAGTGCAACTTTGAGTTGGCATAATTATCTATATGTTCCGCTTGATAATCTGACATGGTAAAACCCAATTCACTTAGTTTGCTTTTATCTACAGTTATGTCAGGCAAATACAACTTATTTAAAAAAGTTTTTTCAACTAATAGCTCTAACACAACTTTATAGTCATTTTTATGAAATTTCTCATATAATCTTTTAAAAATAAAATATATTTCGGGTAAAAAGAATTGATGAAATGTTATACTAAAAACACGTTCAAAAATATAGGGTTTAATAACTCCAAACAACATAAATTCACCAACAGAAGTTTCTCCAAACAACTTTGTTAAATGCCTATTAAAAGATCGGGAGAAAAGGCGACGGATTGTAACATAATCCCCATCTTGTGAAACTTCTATTGGATAAAACTGTCTAAGCATTTACGCCTACCCCCATAAATTAAAAAAATGGACCGTAACACAACGTATGTGCTACGGTCCACAAATATTTATTTCTTTTTGCCTTTTTTATCAAAAAGTGCAAGAAGACCTCCACCTCTATAGGTGGGGGATGAATTGCACCTATATAACACTTAATCCTTTCCTAAATATATAAGGCTTAACTAAACCAGTTTTAACTGGTTTAGTTAATTCTACTAACCTAATATAATCGCCCTTGTTTTGTATACCTTTAACAGTATATTTTTTCCCTTGGTATATAACAATATCCTTAGGCTGATAAGAATATCTTTGCTTACGGATACTTCTTCTTCCACTTGACTTTTTAGTTCCACGATACTTACGAAGGTTTTCTTCGTTTAAGTTTTTGTTTCGTGTTCGTCTACCACAGAAAAGTTCTTGCCCTGTTTTAGTAGAATTATCTCTTATGTCAGTGTATTTTGCATCGTAGAACTTCTCAAGTGAACGATTATTTCTTCTTATTTGTTCAAAGTATATAGGTTCTATTCTTTCTTGGTTATTACCACCTGCTATGCAAAATGCATCGTTATAATGTGTTTTTTCTAAGTTAAGACTTATTCTTTTAGATTTAGTGCTATATCCATAAGTATGACTACACATAAGCGTATTAACTAATTTCCACCTTACAGTAGTCATGAATGTCGCTTCCTTTAGTGGTTTTTGGATAGGTTTCATTCCATATAGTTTGCCACCTTCTTTGTGGTTTTTAGGAGTATGGCATTTAGTACATAGTGTTATTAAATTGCTTGGTCTATCTGTTCTGTCTTGTTTGTAGTAACCTATATGATGTACTTCAAGCACAGTATCCTTTCTACCACATAGTTGGCAAGTGTAATTATCTCTATATAGAATGTATTCTCTAATATTCCAAAAACCCTGTTGTTCACCCTGCTTGTAGCCTTCACCTTCTACATTTGGATTTTTAAGTTTATGTGTATCAAAATTAGCTACCTCTATAACTATATTAGTTATAGGAAGTATCTTTTTAAGATATTCTATAAACCTAATATGTGAGTCTAACTTATGCTTAATAGAAGGTGCAAGCCAACCCTCTTTTTTAGAAGATACTCTATTGTTAAACTTAGGTTTTCTATATCTAAGCCTATTGCGTCTAATTCTACGATACATCCTTCTTTCCTTGATAAGTTCAGATATATCGTTTCTTAGTTTAACTTCACCAGAGATTAGTTCCTTCTTTTCAGTTATAGCTGAAAAACCAATGTAGTTATAACCACTATCTATACCAAGTATAACATCTTGTGTATAGGTAGTAGTATCGTATAGTAACTGAATAGTAAAAGGTTTGACTTTAACTACTTTAGCAAGTCCTTGCTTTAAAAGTCGTCTAACCTTTCCATGTCTATTAGTAGGCATTAAAGGTTTCCCATTAATAGATAGTACATATACCATTTAAACAACCTCTTTTAAAGGTAAGTCAGGCAAAAGCCTGTAGGTCCACATCGCCAATGTTACAGTAGGTTTAATGGTAGCAGCACTTCTCCTACCCCTTAGAGATGTTTAACCACTACCCGCAGAGCATGGAACTTGTGGAGCATCCCATGGTGCCTATATATTCTACTGTAACGTAGCTAAAAAAATAATCCCTTTTTAGCTTAGGCTAATCAACTATGGCTTTTACAAGCCCCCGCCTCTTTAGGCGGTGGGTAGTTGACTACTTTTCTTGCCCATGAACTTCACATCCCCCAAATAAGAATGTTACTTTTTCTTGCCCTTTTTCTTGCAAGCCATAAACATCCACCTCCTTATTTGGGTGCAGAAATAACTTTCTGAACAGCAGGTTCGCCTTCATCTGTAATAAGATTTTCGACTGGAGGTGTGACCGGTCCATTTACATTTGAAGAGCTATCTTTTGTAACCTTAATACAGATATGAATAACTTCACAATCCTCTTTTACATCATCTGAAGTTGGCGGTTTCTTGCTATTGATAATATCCTTTACTGGATCACCCTCTATAGGCTCCCCATTGGGGTCGTTGGGATCTACAATAATGGGTGGTTCTTTTTCTTCTACTTCTCTAACGGGTATTTTAATCTTATTCACACGGATTACCCCCTCTCTCATATTTTCGTTGGGGTTATATTCTAAAGACTCTATAAAATTTGAAAACGTATCGCTTATCGGTGTAGTCTTAGATTCTTCATGATTCCAAAAAGAAATAACGGGGTTTCCTCTTTGGTAATCCAAACAAAACATATTACCCCCACCATCCATTGCGAAGGGGCAAAGTTTTTCTGTTACACCCCATCCTTTTTCAGTATCATGAAAATCTTTAAACTGCACAAAGGCATTGCGCGGGTCTTTTGGCGAAAAACTAAACATGGTATAAAGAGTGGCATCACAACCCACATCTTTCATCATGGTTCTAGATACCTTTGCTTTGGCTGGAACTTTGCCGTTGTTTTGTTTAATGTAGTTTTTAAAATCGTTCGGCAGTTTGCATCCGCATAGTTGTTCGTATTGAATCAAATCATCGTCCGTAACCGGTGTAATTACTTCTTCTTCCCAAACCCACCCATTGCGTATATTTCCTTCTTTAAACTTTTTGGTTGTTTGATCTTCGTTTTTTGTTTGTGGATCTTTTTGTGTTATGGGTTCGTTGTCTTTTTCGCTACTACCCCACGCTTCAAGCTTGTCATATGCATTATCTAGCGGGGCTGTACTAAAATCTCTGTAGTTGCTTTGTATCACTTGAATCAACCATTGGTTGTACGCACTATCAAACACGCGCTGTCCAACGGGTGTTAAATCGTCACTAGTAATTTTTGTGTTTGCACCATCCAATTTTGGATCTTGAATGATTTTTCCCAAACGTTCCGCACCTTGCTTACTCAATAAACGTTTAGACCCCGCCCACTGTATTGCTGTTTTGATTGTTAACAGAGAGGTTTCTATGTTCTTACCCCTCTGCATGTGAAAGGACGCCTGATCGTACACTTTAGACATTTTGTGTTTCCTTTCTTTTGAAAGCCCCTGAGAAAATTATCAACATCAAAATAATATAAGAAGCAATAGATACACCAATAAGAATGGGGTCAACACCCATAGCCACCATAACACCCGTCCCTACAGTTGAATAAATAATAACCAACACAGTCAGAGCAGTTCTTGCCTCACTACTAACGGGGGATGTTAACTCGTCAATCTTAGACACAAATGTTTCAACCGTTTTACTATCATACTTCCCACCGTTTAGATGAAACTTGAAAAGAATATCCATCATAATAACGTTTGTGTTGCACCACGCTACTTTAGGATCATCTAATTTCTGAAACTGTTCAAAACAATGCATCATGTTGAACGTTAACAGCGATTTTTCTGCATTGGTTAGAACAACTTTCAAATTACATTCCTTGATTATGTAATCTATATTTCCCTCTAGTGTTTTTTGATTTTGCTGTTCTTGATTTACAAATACCTCAGTTATTTTTTTGGCGGTCATTCTTGCGGCGGGAGTTGTCTTTTTTAAATCGTTTGTAAGGTCTTCCAGTTTCATAACAATCCCCCTTTAAGTTGTAAATATTCCACCGTCTGCTTTACACCCTCTTCCAAGGTTATAATGGGTTTATAATTCAACATCTCTTCTGCTTTGGTGAAAGGAGCAAAAATAGATTTGACATCTCCTTTTCGGTATGATTCTGTAAAATCCACTCCAAACCTCGTGTTAAACATATCACACAACAGTGTGTATAATTGCATCAATGTTGTAGGTTTGCTTCCGCCAATATTAAAAATTGGCAAACGCTGGTCGCAGTTTGTTTGAAGAGCAAGATGAACAGCTTCACATGCATTGAAAATATGTGTAAACATGCGTTTCTGCAAACCATCGCCATGTATTTTGAAACGCCTGTTGGCTACTGCGTTTTCTATAAAACGAATAACCACAGGTTTAGCTTCTCCCATCAATTCTTGTCTGGGACCAAATAAATCATTGAATCTTAAAATACACACATTTTCTATTTGGCTTTTTAACACAATATATTCCGCTGCTAGTTTGCTTACTGCATAAGGAGAAACGGGGTAACATATAGAATCTTCCAACATAGGTGTTGGTGCTTTACCATAAACTGCTGTACTGGACGCCAACACAAACTTAGGTATGTTTAATTCTTTTGCGCAATCAAACACGACATGCGTACCATACACATTTGTGTGAAAAACATCCTCTTCTTGTTTAAAAGACAGTGGAACAGATGTTTTAGCTGCTAAATGAACCACCGCATCACAACCAGCCATATATTTTTTAACAAGGTTGTAATCTAAAATAGATGCAATATTTAAAACATAGTTGTCTTTTTGAACGACAGAAGCAATATTGTGTACATTTCCCGTACTCATATCATCCAAACCAACAACGCTATAATTTCTATTAATTAGATATTCTGAAAGATGAGAACCGAAAACACCCGCAGCACCAGTAATAAAAACCTTCATCATAATACCCCCATATGACCCATGTGCTTGATGAGAGCATCTAAATTCCATTTTGGGAAATGGGATTTGTTTAACACAAAAGGTTGTCTCAAAGGTAAGTCCTGTGTAGTTACTTTCTTTTTTAAACCATCGCTAATATCAAACAAAATTACGGGTTTATCATAAAACCAAAACTCGAAAGGCAAACGGGGCATGTAATCTACATAACGCAAATAGACAAATCCACTGCAAACATGTTCTGGTGTAGAAAATCTACCCGTAAGATAGCGTTTGTGATTATCTACCAACCATTGTTTTGCTTTGGGCCATGTTTCGGAATGTTCCATTTCGCCAATATCATACCTTCTATAAACATAGTAAGAATCTACGCGCGTGTTTGCATGTTGTTTCCAATAATTTGTGTATATTCCACGTTTGATGTTTATAACTTCATTATGAAACCAACGTACATTTAGTAAACTATTTTCAAAACCTTCTTCACTCAATAAAAAAATTTTACTAAAGAGTTTTGAAAGCAATAACAATGCATGTTGATTTTTCTTAAACCATTTCTTTAAAACCTCAAACGTTTTAAACGCATTGATGATATATATGACTTTGGCGTTTATCAGAACGGATGGGTTGTTTTCTAACAAATATGTAAACAAATTTACGGTTGTAAAAAATATATCATTTTTTTCTATAGAAGTCATTTCAGGGAACAAAAAAGTGTATTTGTTATTAAAATAAAGCTGCCTGATATTTTTTTCTTGGGGTATAATGTATTCTTCCGTAGGAATATGAAGCGTATCATACAACGCTTGCATCATTTCCAATGGATAAAAACACATACCAGATACGCCGCGTATAGAATAAAAACGAGTTCCAAAAACAAAACGCACTGCTAATCACTACCATCTTCGCCAGTGTTTGGGTTTTGTTTAAAAAGCATAATATCAACAGATGGTTCGGGTATATCTTCTATAACATAGGGGTAATTCCAAATCTGATGATGAGTTAGTTTTCTAAATGATGGATCGCTGTCAAACATTACAACGGGTTTGTTCGCCAAACTAAATTCAAACATAATTCTACCGCTGTAATCCACGTTGCGTGTGTACAGCAAACCATCGTACTCATTCCACGGGTCTAAACAACATTTTATATCTTGTATAAAATGTACTTTGTTTTCTTTAGCCCAATGTTTAGCTCTTTCTACAACATCCAACTGACTTTGCCCTTTGTATGTTTTGGCGTACATAAACCATTTACCGGATTTTCGCGATTTGATAATAATATCTCTACTAACACCCCAATTATAGGTGTGCGTGTGACCCATATTAGAAAATGTTTGCCACAAATTACTTCCCTCTAACAGATTCTTCAATCGTGTGTCGTATAAAAAATGAAGCTTGTCTTTATATTTCAATAAACACGCTCCACCATCTGCTGTTAAAACATTAAGAATACCGTCTGTTACAACCAAGAAAATATTTTTGGCTTTGTCTAAAACAGAAGTATTGTGACTTGGTAAAACATAAGACAAAAAATTGAAGTTTTTGGGAAACACACCATCGCTCAAATACGGCAATGTTTTTGTATAACGTTGTGTATAATCCAATTCGTTATGTAAGCCATCGGTCCAGTGAAACACATCAAAACCGTTGTTTTGTAAAAACAAACCCAGCTCATATATATGAAAATATGAACCGTTTATGCGCTCCCAAGACGATTGTGTTAAAACTACCACAGATGGGTGTTTCACATATTTAACCCCCTACTCCAACATATAAAAAATATCTTTAGGTATACACCATTGGGGAAACAATTCTCTTTTATAAATAAATGGTGTCACTAAAGGTATAAAATTAGTATCTTCACCAAACCAACAATTTAAAGATTTGTCGTTAGAAAAGAAAATGACAGGTTTTTGATAAAACCAAAATTCAAATGGTGTTCTGTTTCTTGTTTTAGTTGGTAAATGCAAATAACCAAAATATTTGGCTGCTGGGTTTAATTCGGAATCATCATTCCAAATATCAGAATCTATTTTGGCGTTTTCGTTATATGCTATCAACCAACTCAACAATCTATTAACAAGATGATCTTCTATATTGTCTTTTAAAGTCATATACCACATATCATTATCTTCATCAATATTGTCTCTTTTCCAAAAACGTGTTTCAAAACCAACGTCAATATAAGAAACGTTTGGATGGTCTATATCGCCTATCAACGATACGTTTTCGGTAAAAGCGTAATCTAGGTTTGTTTGGCTATCAACCAAAGCTACAATCTTTTTGATATTTTTACACCATAAACGAGGTAAAGTTTGTAAATATGTTGCGGAGGTCAACACAGAATGGGATTGATACACTTCGTTTGTAAATGGAAAAGCTTGTGTGTATCTAGCTTTATACAATTCTCTTAAATTTTTTTCTATATTGGGTGTTCCAGCAAAATGAAATATTTCATCCATTCCATTCAACTGAAACAGTTGTGCCATTTCAATTAAAAACAAAGAAGTAGAAGAAACTAGTTCGTCTGGATCTGTTATAATAATCATTTATCGCTTTTAACCCCCTAATTCAAAAAAGAAACATGGGACAAATCCCATTGTGGTATGTATGTTTTGTCTAATACAACGGGGTTGCCGTCTGCTTGAATGTTGGGCACGCGTTTAATCAAACCATCGCTTAAAGCAAAACATCTTACAGGTTTTTCATAATGCCAAAATTCAAAAGGCAAACGTGGCATAAAATCCGTTTTTCTAATATAAACCAGCCCCGCATATTTGTTGGCTGGGTTTAATGAATCGTAAACATCTACAGCTACATCGATTTTATTTTCGTGTAATAGCTGAAGAGTTTCTTGTTTCTTGTCTTCCGTTGCAAACACCCCAGCATAGTTGTTTTGATATAGATACCAAATGGTAGAAGTGTTTTCTTTTAAAACATAATGTTTAAAATAAAACCCCCGTTTTATAGGTAACAAACGTTGATCCTCAAACCAGCAACTTTTCATAGCCGTTGTTTCAAATCCGGGCTCATAAAGCAAATAACACTTATGACGTATTTTTTGCATGGTGGTTAAATCTACTTGCGCTTCTCTAAGAGCCACATGTGTAAATGCGGTGTTGAATATAAGTATGTTTTGCGCTTTGTTTAACCACTCTTTATAGGAACGCACCAGAAGTGGAAAGCTGGCACCACTTACAAGCAATGTAGTGCCAGCTTCAAATTCTGTCTTTGTTATGGAAGGTATTCTAAACGTATATCTCGTGTCAAGCCTCAACTCATCCCCATCTGGAATATAGCGTTTGGTGTCTATGCCCAAATCGTACAAGTATTGGCCTAACTCTTCCATATAAAAAAAGCTGCCCGTCATTGGGATATGCTGTTGAGGATTTTGAAAGAAATGATAAAAAAGAACAACAGGTCCCATTTTAATTTCCTATACTATACTATTTGGCTCGATGCATAGCGTATTTTGATTACTGCTTTGCGGGTTGACTCATACACATCATTTTTTGTTGTTGCTTTAGATATGGTGTATAAATCAAACATAACGTTAAACAACATACGTTTGTAATCCCTAGACGCTTTAAGCAGCGAAGCAATGACATTAATTTCGTCATTAGACAAAACGTTGAAATCTATATCTACCAATATCAAACTGTGGCATGTTTGAAGAAAATCAAGAAAAACAGAATCTGTGGCTTCTGCATCGCTGGCTTGAAGCTCTTTCATAAACTCCGCAATTGCGGGATGGAGAGGTTCTGTGGTGATAGGCGCACATTCGATTTTGAGTGCACCGCTTGTGATATGTTTTTGCAGTTTAAAAAGCAGCACGTTGGTAATATATTGCTGTGCGGGTGAAGTCAGGTTCATAACAGCATTGAGAATATACTGCCGTGCTGCGCTTTTAAGAGCAGATAAATCATCCATTTCCACAAGTTTAATATCTTCCTGTGTGGCTATAAAATTCTTCTCTATAGGAACAGAAACCAACTGTTCCCCGCTCTTCAAAACGTCTATTAGAGTGTCTGCAAGTTCATGAGTAACCGCAACCACATCACCGCTATCCAAACGGTTCATCCATCCCGCATCATACAAACCATAAAACCCATTACCCAAAAACACAAATTTTTCATCTTCTTGAATACCCGGAAAGTTTGCACCGATAACAGAAGACAAAACGCGCATTCCCAATTGCTCGTCATAAACGGTGGAAAAATAAATTACTTCAACATCAGACAAAAAAGGAAAATCTGCATTATTAAAAAGGTCAAGCATTAGTTATAACTCCCCCCACATCATGTTAGCAACCACCATCTCCAGAATCGTAAGAACTATTGTTGCTCGATCTGTGAACACTTCTATTTGATGTGTAATGTGCGCTTCTATGTGTGACCCTGTTTGCAGCGTTGTCCGTAGTATAGTGTGTTAAGTTGTGCGTTGCGTAGTGGCCCCAACAAAAATCCGTATCTAGATAGTTGCAAAAATCTCTTAAGTTGGTAATATGCGCTATACGAACAAGCACGTTTGACAAATCGTTATCAACCCAAACTGTAGGTCTTGCCATTTACGTCACCACCTTAAGAGTAGGAACTGTTTTTGCTAGAATAATAGGTACTATTGTGAGTAGAATAATGACCCGAGTTGTGTGTAGAAAAAACTGTGGCGTAATGGTTAGTCTTATTAACCATATACGTAGCCGTAGCCAATGCTTCTATAGCTAGAAGTTCTGTTCTTAATTGGTCTGTTACGGCGTGGGATGGGGTTGTTCCCAACGCCAACCAACTTACTGCACTCAATCCCAATGTTGTGCGCATGGTATTGATCGCATTTTTAATATCCAACCACTCGTCATCGTCTATAGAAGATTGTAATGGTGTGAGGGTGGGGTGCGTCCACGTCCAGTTAAAAGCCATCAAACACGCACCTCCTTTAAATTATTAAGCTTCCTGAAGCAAACGTAAAATCATCGTGCCATCATCGCGCAAATCTATACGCTGAATGACTACACGCAAAGATGCAACTGTTGTGCGCCCATTTTTAAGCACGAACGTTTGTGCTTCCCAGTTTGTTAATTCCACATCAATCTTTGGTATTTCAAGAATAAAACCCGTCTTTTCCTCAATGCGAATAACACTCACACTAGAAACATCAAATGTTTTTTCTCCCAGCTTTGCCTTAAACATCATTGCTTCACCCTTTCAAGCACTTGTGTTAGTTTCATATTCATCAGTTCATCCATCCTAGAAACCAACACCAATTTTAGAACAATATCCGCAATAGCTTTAGGCAATGTTTCATCTGCCAGCAGAGATTCTAGTTGCGGAACGGACTCTGCAAAAAACTTGGCTTGATCGTTATCAATAGTTCTTAACGCACACGCAAAAATAACATCGTTTAGCAATTTCCCAATTTCTTCTTTATTAATCATTATTTTTCACCTCAAACTTATATTCAAAATTGGGAGTCCACCAACTGTTGTTTTGATTCTCCTCTTGTGGAACGCAAGGTACAAGATTGTCTATGCGCAAAATCTTACCCAACAAACTTTCTTCAGAAGTTATTTTAAGCAATTCTTCCAGCAATTCGGAGTTATCGTATTCCCTTTTGATGATTAGCGCATAAATATTCATTTGTTCACCTCATTTGCTTTTTTATACAACCACCACTCACTCAATACATTGTCAAACGACCATGGAGTAAGTTGTTTGGTAGATATACTAGGTAGCAATTGTGTATCTACCTCTAAAACAGAATCATTCTTTGGTTGTTTATCTACTTTAAGATATACGGAAATAAGCTGTATTTTACCCAACAATGTTTTTTCCGCACCGGGTTCTTCCACTATTTGTTCTGAAATACTATCGTACTTGCGAAATAGAAGATTTTTCCAAAAATTATCCATTTTGTGCACCCACCCACGCCACATCATATACACGCTTCCAATGAGGAAGTGATTTCTGGTATGCCTGGCATCTGTAATGGTCGTAAAACATGGGCATTGAATCCAAAGATAGGTTGCTTGGTGGACACGCCATGCAAATGCTTCCCGTTATACCGCCGTTTCTAAGATCACATGTGGCGCATATAGCAGAAGAAACATGGTTGCATCGGAACATGTCCAAATTGGTTATGATGGCTTTAAAATCGAAATACATGTGTTTCAAGCTACCCAACACACAATAAGGCTTAATGGATGTTGTTGTAATTGGGCCGTGACACATATAAATCAACCCATCTATATCCACCGCCAATTGGGACCGCATGGCAGAACAATTGGCACAACCCATTGTTCTGGATTTATTAAAAAACAAATTGTGTGTATAATAGTCCATATATGGTGCGCCGTATTCCCTGCTTTTCTCAATGAGACGGTTTGCTCCCCGCCTCATTGTTTCTTCAAAAATAGCAACATGCTTCGATTCATACATCACATGATTTTCGACACGCATAGGCATTGTATGGCATGAAAACAGCGTATGTGGTTCTGCAAAAAAGTCTATACAATCTTCATAATATTTAGGTGTTTTTTCGTTGAGATATAGCGTGGAACATAAATTGTACAAACGTTTGTCAATTTTTAAATCGCTTTGAATATGCGATAGTGCTTCTAAAAACTCTACCACGACATTAAACGTTTGACCTGTTTTTGACAAGTACGGCCTGTACTCGTTTTGAATATAAGGGGGGCCGTCCAGAGAAACTTGTAGGTCTCTCAACACCCCGCTCTTGAATGCTTTTTCCAAAACGGGCAAGGATGCCATAATAGTACCATTTGTGGAGGTACTCAATTGTGCTTTTTTGTCTATACAAAAATCGACAAGATATTCGAGCGTATCTAAATTTATGCAGGGTTCTGCGCCCCACGCAGATAGATATTTTTGTTCATGTTTGTTATAGAAAAATAGCTTGTCCCACGCCAAGTTTACAATGTGATCAATTTCTTGAACCGTAACATGAGTGTTTTTTAGCCACTTTTCACGTATGTAACAGTATTTGCAATCCAAATTGCAAACAAGACTAGACGGAACTTCAAACGCAGCAATACCACGTAACCACCGTTCTACAATATCTTTTGCCTTGGATGGATCTATGTCCTTTGGAATTCCAGTGAGGTTCATTTCATTATCGAGTTTAATAGAATGTGTAGCACATTGTGCTACTCCTCCGGATTTTCCTATAACAGAATTAAACATTTGTATATACCTTCTCCATTAAAGAATCATACACATTATCACCAAAATAATGTTTACATGCGTGTATGGCTTCATCTAAATCAAAAGATAGTTGTTTCCATTCCTCAAACATCATTGTCAACGCACTATACTTGAGCAAATAATACGCACAAACAGATGGAATGGGGGTACTCATAGCGCCGTTCCAGTATTCGTCCATAGCGCCTACGCACATGGTGGGACACACGTTTCTAATAGGACACTGCATACAAGACGCGCTGTTGTGGAAATTGTAACCAGCACCCAACGCTACAAATTTGCGCATATTGATTTGTTTTGTAACCACATCAGCAATAAGATATTTTTCATTCAACAAACGATGACAAAAATACACCTTGCCGTCTGTGTTGATAGAAAGGTTTGTTAATGCAGAACATGGTAACCCACGCATGGTAGTGTGGGGTTGAGTAGTGTTGAACGTGTTGGGTATATTTTTTTCCTTACATGTTTTGAGGATTTTGGCAATTTCCACAACACCCTGTACCAGTTTTTCTTTTTCATCGACAGGATGTCTTACTTCCAAAAGATATAAATGAACGCCTTCTTTTTGAAAGAAATTCCACACGTTAAACCAATCGTAAACTTCTTCAAAATCGAGCATAGGATGAAATCCCATATGAAACTTTTTTGCCATATCAAACACGCGTTTCCAATCTCTCCCCTGTTTGAAACCCTGCATGTGACCAAAGGCAGAAAGCGGTCTATTGAACGGTTCAGAAATGCCGTCAATAGACAAACTAAACATCAGTTTGGCGGGGGCTGCGTTATCTATCATTTCTTGAATATGAATATCTGACAATCTTTCCAGCATGCGTCCATTGGTGGGAATAGAAAAGAAATTCGTGTCCTGTTTAAATTCATCAACCCAACCGTTAAACGCATCCATATCTATCATTGGATCTCCACCAAAAAATTCTATTTGATTGGGTCTGTCAATCAATCCCATTTCACGTGCGTTATCAAAATAAATACGCATGCGTTCCCTGTTTAGTGGGAGAATGGGTCCTTCGTTTTGAAAACGGGTTCTATAACAATACCTACAAGCGTTTTGACATTTGGTTCCTACGATAAATTCCATAGTAGAAAATCTACTATATTTTTTTACTTCATCCACAACGTCTTTAGAATTGCACGATATCATATTTTACCTCCACACAATTGGTTATAACCAACGCATTTTCAAACGGCAAATTGATAAGTTTGTCTTCTGGATGTACATGGAATGTCATACGGGGCGCATTACCGCTCACACCAAAATATTGTGCTAGCTGTGCCTGCGTTCTGGGCAAACTAAAATGCTCCCACATAAAGGCTTGCGCTGTTGTGTTACCCCCAACCTTTGCTTTATACGTTTGGTGGATATAGGACCACATCGTATGAGCATTGGTTGCGGGAATAACATGGTTTCTAAATTGCGCATATACATTCGACCTGTTATCATATGCAACCACATCACACCCACAGGTCAATGCTTCTCCCGCAACCAAATTGATGCACTCTTGTGTGGATGGGTGTATCAGCAATTCTGTATTATAAAGCATGTCGTAAATTTTGTTTATAAGTATGCTGGATGAAAACACTTCAACCGCATAATCTTTTGCGCATTCGGGTGTATCTGTTACAATATAATCCAGTTTTTCGTTTGTTTGTTTGAGTAGCTCACAAAATGCAGGATCAAACTTTTCAGGTATAAATCTTCCAATAAAACCTCTCTTGTATGTGCGTTTTCCAGTATTGCACTTGTATATATTTCTGTTATAAGCAAATGGGTAATTGAGCGGAAAAAGCAAATTGGCATTTTTATTAAACCACGCATGGTATGGGTAATTGAGAGACAAACACTTGACGTACTTGGGAGCAACGTCTGGATTGGCATGAATGATGGCCCAAGTGTTTTTAAAAGTATGTGCTTGCATTCTATTAAAAATGTCTTTATGGGGTTCGTTTAAAACCAACGCGTCATATTGCTGTGCATACTTCGATGTTTGTTTTTGTGTTTCAACATCTTGCGTAACAAACACATCTACGGTATGCCCCAACCTATAAAGCATCCACGCAAACACATATCCTATTTGTTCAATGCCAGACCCGCAATTAGGTTGCCAATACAATATGCGCATACTGTTTTTGTCACTTAACAAAATTATAAAATTCGTTTAAACGCAGACCGCGTTCTTTTACGGGTAGATAATTTTGCGTCATAACATAATCCACAACAGTCTGTGTTTTTTCATCAACGTCCACAGCAACATAACCATATTTTTCAAAATTAATAATCATAACGTTATTCCTCCCGTTATAAGTGATCTTCTTTATAAGCACTGTATGAATTGAGATGAATATCTCTGCTGGCCTGAATAATGATATCTCCATCCTTAGTCATTTCGATGTAACTACCGCTTTTATGTTGTATTCTTACACGGCTGTTTGCCGTGTCCAACAAAAAGAACTGGCCTTCTGTATCCTTTACAATGACATACTCTTCGCCGGACTTATCCCATATTTCAATATACGCACTATCTTTGGGCAAGCGCGGATCTCCCTCTATAGTACGGGAACCCCTGTTTTTATATTTGCCTCTTATAATAACGGATTCATCATCTGGATCATCCGAAAGCATAACAACACGACCCTGTGGTGTTTTAAGCAAAACCCATTTGTCGTGATATTTGCCACCTTGTTGATTTTCTACAGGTACAGATTCGTCTATATCTAAATGCAACCCGCTTACATAATACGCGTTATTAAAATCTTCATCTTCAAAATAAACCCACACAAGCGTATCCTTGGGTGGTGGAGCGCACATACCACAATCATCCTTACCCACATCTCCACTATCATTGATACCGCTCATTGGAGAATTCATAGGTTTAGCCCAAATACCTTCAGATTCTGATACTTTACCATACATCAAGTCGGGTACCCACACCTTAACGCGGCCCCTCTTTTTGGGGTCTTTAACATCTACCACTTTGGCTCTACACATCTTGCCCATTTTCACGCCCTGTTTGGACGCATGGCCTTGTGTAGATGCCATCATATCCAACTGCTGTTTGCTAATAGTCATATAGACACACCCCTAAAAACCATCAGATAAAGCAGTTTCAATCGTGTTTGCATCTTGTCCATATTGTTCTGCTATTGCTTTTTGTTTAGCTTCACATAAGTTTCTCCAATGTTCGTTTTTAACTTCATCAAAAACTTCATACAACATATCTGTCAAATAAGAAGAAATATTTTCATAGCAATCCTTGGGTACATTTAAAGATACCGTACCCGATCTAAAATAATTTTCACCACCCATTTTTTCTGCCATCTTTCCAGCCAAATCCCCCTTGCTGGTCAGGTTGACATAAACAAGGCCATCGGAAGAAAAATCCCACAGTGCAATCAGTGCAATATCTTCCCTGTACTTGTGCAAGATGGTTCCTTCCACGGTGTCTTTTAAATCAAACCCCGCTTTGCATACAACGAGCTCTTCTTTTCTTTCCATTGCTATATCCAGTATGTTATCTACAATGCTGTTAACATTCTTCCTGTAAAGAAGAGCCAATTGCTGTTCATACTTGCTCAACTTGATATTTGGATCTCCTACAAAGCGGGAAACAAACCCAGAAAACCCCAACGCTTTGTACAAATAATAGTAAAGATCTTGCTCTTCTGTTAGATAACCAGATACAAATGCATCTGCAATGGACACCATAGGGTAAAGCAGCATGTCCGCATGCAAATAGTTATACAACAAATGAGATCGAGAAATACGATCCCCAGTTATGTATGTAGGATGATTTTCATACAAATAATTGGAAGCCTTGGTGTTATCTATAACAACTGTGTGCTGTGGCAAGACATCCGGATTTACACGCAAGCCAACAAGAAACTCTGGTTGGTGAACAGAAATCAATACCTCAGCATGCTTGTTGCTGGTTGAAAGGAAATCCAATGCGCCCGTATGATGAAAATAAATAGCTTGACAAAAAGCACAATCAATACCATAAGAAGTAATAATCATAAGATCAATTCGCTCCAAAAATTGTCTTGATCTGCTGAGTTTGGCTGACAAGCCAAGTTTTCCCAAACAATTGTTTTTTCTGGATAATATTTGAGCATATCGGAAAAACTAATTTCCCACGTTTTATCGTTTTCCCTATGTGTTTTCCAATCTTTTAATTTGCATCTGCCTCTATCAACAGCGTCCATCATATCGTCTACATCATATACACCCAAATTGTAAATACAATCTACGGGTCTTATACTTTCAAGCTCCACATACGCCTTTTGCCTAACCATTTCGTCTTCGTCCAACGTTTTTAAAAAAAGCGCTTTGATGCGAAATTTTACAAACGCTTGTACGGATAACGATTTTGTAACACCACCGTTTTCTTTTGCCAGTTTAACCGTTTCATATTCTGAAAATTTAAAACCAAAACAACGAAATGGTTTCTTTTCAAATCTCATCCGAGAACCCACAGCTATGTTGTATTTTTGTCCAACGGGTCTAAAAAAATAATCTATACCAGAAGTTACATCTAAAGAAAAGCACGCTTTTTCTGTTTTACCTTCATTGACTATCCAAAGTCCGGGAAACCACCCGGAC
>Ga0208695_1001247_pt1 | contig 21859 bp, 15 predicted proteins | sample AD_UKC111_MetaG_FD_184449 | JGI IMG/M metagenome (GOLD analysis project Ga0208695, IMG submission 184449) | Active sludge microbial communities of municipal wastewater-treating anaerobic digesters from Hong Kong - AD_UKC111_MetaG (SPAdes)... | ecosystem: Engineered > Bioreactor > Anaerobic >...
CGGAATAGGTTTGAAACGAAGAACCTGGAGTAGAATTTTGGTAAAGAGTCATTTTTTATGTTCTTTCTTGTCTTGATACAAGAAAGAACCAAAGAAAATCAAGGCTGAAAAGCCCGACCCGATGGGTGCCCCGGGGGCGGAACTACCACGCGGCACAACTCGCCCCGCCTACGGCGTGGCTCAAACAGTGCCGCTCGGGCATTCCCGCGCCACGTTCCGCCCCCGACCCATTTGCGGGTCAGGCTTTTATGCCGTTTTACTTATACCAGCAACGTTTTACGATTCTCGCCTTTATAAGCTATGCGGGGAATACCTTTCTGTGGGTCAGAGCTATTCAGAACAAGTTGGAGTATGAGGAGGTTAGATGAAACTAGAGTTTTAACACCTATTGGCAAATGACGAACAGCGAAAATAGCCCCGAAGGGGCGGAATAAGTAGCAAGGGGCGCAGCCCCTTGAATAGAGCGAACGATTTATACAAGCCCTGAAGGGGCGGAATAGGTTTGAAATGAAGAGCCTGGAGAGTGTGTTGGCGGTGCAAGTAGCGGCTTTCCCAAAGAGCTGTTCAGATTCTTTGCATCGCAACGGGGGAAAATGATATTTTATACTTCATCCTTTATAGCTTAACCCTTACCTGTTTTATCCAAACAAAGTATTAATATGGTTAGCTGACAATACGATACGATTTGGTGTTTAATCCCGGAAGTTATCGGATGAACCCTGAAGTCCCCCTTATGCAAATTCACATTGCTTGGCTGCGACGAGCACGCCAGTAACGCCCTGTTGTTCATTTATTTTTGCCGGTTGTCCTACATAGGTGTTTCATTTCAACAAGTTATTTCTTAACGCAACTCGTTTCCTATCCAAATTTCTAACTTTTTGAAAAAATGTTCGTGTTGACTTGAAATATTGATTCCGGATTAGTACATTTGCAGGCTGAAACGAGCATGGATTTATCCCGAAAAATACGAGGAATTGTCCGGCTGATGTTGATGTTAGGAGAATATTTGGAAGGTGAGCAGTTAGTCTCTTAAGTAGAATATTACGTGTAAACTATTATAGCACTGCATAATATTAAAATTTAAACAGATGAAAGAGGGAATACATCCGCAAAATTACCGATTGGTGGCATTCAAGGACATGTCGAATGATCATGTTTTTATCACCAAGTCGGCTGCAAATACAAAGGATACCATAGTTATTGACGGAGTTGAATACCCAATGGTAAAGGTGGAAATATCCAATACCTCACACCCATTTTACACCGGTAAAATGAAGCTGGTTGACACTGCTGGTCGCGTTGACAAATTTATGAACCGCTACAAGAAGCACATGGATAACAACAAAGCCAAGCAATAGCATTATTTTGTTCCTTTTTTAGGCTACCCCTGCACTGCGTAGGGGTTTTTTATTGGTTCGTTGTAAATTAGTCTATCTGTGATTTTTAAATTTTTTTGGAAACTAAATGCTACCTGCTAATTTTGTAGTTGTAATTGATTTACCAGTTGGGGCAATGGTTAAAGGATAAGCATGAATGGCTGCCTTTTTTTTGAGATTTTTACCGTAGCTATTACGATGGTAGCTGTTGTGCTTGTTTTGGCCTATAGACGGCTAAAGCGCAAGTATCTTCGCCTGGAGCAACAGCTTTTGCTTTCGCAGCTAAATCCTCATTTTGTTTTCAATTCTCTAACTGCTATTCAGAGCTACGTTTTCCGCAACGAGGCCCATCTGGCCAGCAAGTACCTGGCTAGTTTTGCCAAGCTTACCCGCCTAATACTCGAAAATTCACGCTCCGAGCTATGCTCAATTGAAAATGAGGTTGCAACCCTCGAACACTACCTCGAGCTGCAATCCCTGCGTTTCAGCAACCGTTTTGACTACTCCATTTATGTTGATGAGAAAATTGATGCCGACAGCACGCTAATTCCTCCCATGCTCACCCAGCCATTTATCGAAAATGCCATCGAGCATGGATTTAATGGTATAGAAGATAGGGGAAGATTAACAATAAGCTACCTCTACCTCGATAAGCATCATGTTGAAATTGAAGTCAAAGACAATGGTGTGGGGATTAAAAGGTCGGAGCAAGCAAACCCGGCTTCTGGGAAAGACCATCTTTCGCTTGCAACTGAAATAACCCGGGAGAGGCTTAAAAACATCAGACACTATAAAAGGCTGAATATAATCTTGACGCTTGTTGACACCGGTAGTATTGATCCCAAACAACATGGCACGCTGGTCAAATTTAAAATTCCCATTTAACCATGTTTACCGCCCTTATAGTTGATGATGAGCTGAACTCAAGGCAGACGCTTGCCTACCTGCTAAGCCATTTTTGCCCAACAGTCAGGGTTATTGGAGAAGCTGAAGGAGTTGAAAGCGCCTACACCTCCATTCAAAAGCTAAACCCGGATATAGTTTTTCTCGATTTGCAGCTTGCCGATGGGAATGGATTTGACCTTCTTCGTATGTTTGAGGAGGTACATTTCATGCTCATCATTGTTACAGCCTACCAGGAATACGCCATTAGGGCATTCAAGTATTGTGCCCTCGACTACCTGCTGAAGCCTATAGATGTTAACAGCTTGGTTGATGCGGTGGACAGGCTGCAACACTCGTTTTCGAGTCAGGAGGCAAACCGTAAGTTTCAGGTGCTACTCTCAAACACAAGCGCCTGTAGCAAAAAATGTAAAAAACTTGTTCTTAAGTCCCTAGAGGGACTACGGGTTGTAGAAACCGATGAAATTGTACGTTGTGAGTCGCATAACAACACCACCGAGTTCATCCTTACTACCGAGCAGGGTGTCATGGTGTCTAAAACTCTGAAGGAGTATGAGGAGCTATTAGCTCCTGAGGGTTTTATTCGCTGCCATCAATCGCACCTTATCAACAAAAGGCATGTTAAGGAAGTTCTCCGATTTCCCTCACCTACCATAAGGATGGACAACGGCGATGAAGTGCCCGTTTCGGTTCGAAAAAGGGATATACTCAGGGCGATAGCCGGCAAACAAAATGGGTAATTGTTAATATTCACTTAACAATGTCTTAACAAAAGCGTAATCCCCCACGGCTAACCATTTTAACGGGCTATTTTATCTTTGCTAACTGTTTGTTAACTCCTTAACCATGGAGATATACTACCTTATAATCCTTATTTTACTGTTCGTTCTGGCAATATCCGACTTAATGGTTGGCGTAGCCAATGATGCGGTAAACTTTCTGAATTCGGCTATCGGATCGCGTGTTGCCGCACGCCATTGGATTCTGCTGGTGGCTTCGGTTGGGGTGCTGGTTGGCGCGGTTTTTTCAAGCGGAATGATGGAGATTGCCCAGAAGGGGGTGTTCCGTCCCGAAAAGTTTTACATGAGCGAGATCATGACTTTGTTCATGGCTGTGATGCTTACTGACGTTATTGTGCTAGATTTTTTTAATACTTTCGGTCTGCCTACCTCCACTACGGTATCACTGGTTTTCGAGCTGCTTGGCTCCGCAGTTGCCATTTCAATTTTTAAGATTTCAGAAAACAACGAAAGTATTGCCGATTTAGGTAGCTACATCAACACGGCCAAGGCGCTGGCTATGATATCGGGGATTTTTATATCGGTGGTAATAGCATTTTTTATCGGCACAATTGTGCAGTACATTGCCCGGGTGCTTTTCACCTTCAACTACACCCGTAGCATGAAGTACGTTGGCAGTATTTGGGGAGGAATCTCCCTTACGGCCATTACCTACTTTATTGCCATGAAGGGTCTCAACAGCACCGCCCTGGTTTCGCCGGATACCCTGAACTTTATTAACCAGCACACCATGGTGATTCTCCTCCTGAGCTTTACCGGGTGGACCATCATCTTTCAGCTGGCCATATCCATCTTCAAATGGAATATCCTAAGGTTTGTTGTGCTGGCCGGTACTTTTGCCCTAGCCCTTTCGTTTGCCGGTAACGACCTGGTAAACTTTATTGGCCCCACCATGGCGGCGCTCAAAACCTACCAGGTACACCTGGCAAACCCCGGGGTGGCACCGGACCAGCTGCTGATGACCGATTTGGCCGGTCCGGTCTCAACAAATACGCTTTACCTACTAATTGCAGGATTGGTTATGGTGATTACCCTATGGACATCCCGTAAGGCACGAACCGTTACCAATACCGAAGTTGGACTGGCCAACCAGGATAGCGGGGCTGAACGTTTTGGCAGCACCCAGCTCTCCAGGTCTATTGTGCGTATATCCCGTTCTTTTTCTGAAGGTGTTGGGAGAATCACTCCACTACGCATTAAATCATTTCTTTCCCGGAGATTCGATTTAAGTAAGGCTTTAGTGGTAAAAAACCCCAAGGATGCTCCTGCTTTCGATTTGGTACGTGCTTCTGTTAACCTGGTGGTTTCCAGCATTCTCATCAGCTTGGGAACTTCCCTAAAACTACCGCTTTCTACCACCTATGTTACCTTTATGGTTGCCATGGGAACCTCGCTCAGCGATAGGGCGTGGGGAAGGGAAAGCGCTGTTTACCGGGTTACCGGGGTTATTACCGTGATTGCAGGTTGGTTCTTTACAGCTCTCATAACCTTTATCGTATCTTTTGTTGTTGCTGCTGCTCTTTTCTACTGGAAAACTTTTGCCCTGGTAGGGTTAGCCATTCTTGCCGGTTGGCTGCTCATCAGGTCGAACTTAATTCACCGCAGTAGAAATCAGAATAGGGATGTTGGTGCAGAGCTAATTACCGATAAGAGTGTTGTTGAAAAATGCACATTGGGGGTTAACAACTCCCTAAGAGATGTGGTTGAGGTGTTTTCCCAAACCATTGACGGGTTAACCTCCGAAAACAGGAAGCTGCTTAGAACGGTCAACAACCGCGTAGCTGACCTTAATTCTAATGCCAAAAATTTTAAAAACAACATCTATCAGACACTAAAGAAGCTGGAAGCCGATTCTGTCGAAACAGGCCACTACTACGTTCAGGTGGTTGATTACCTCAGGGAGATTGCCCATTCACTCTCGTTTATAACCGAGCCCAGCCTTAAGCACATTGAGAACCAGCACAAGGGGCTAACTACCGATCAGGCCATTGAGTTAACAACCATCAGCAACCAGGTTTCGGATTTCTTTCAGGAGATAATGAAAATAATAAAGAATAACGACTTTACCGGAGTTCCACAGGTTGTAAGCAAGCAGCAGGACATTCTTGACAAGCTTAACGAGGCAAGAAAAAATCAGGTTAAGCGAATTAAGCAGGGTGTAACCGGTACCCGAAACAGCGTTCTGTACCTCGGGCTCATCAACGAAATTAAGAATATCATGCTGCACACCGTTAACCTGCTCAAGGCTCAACGCGATTTCATTCTGAATAATGTTGAGTAGTGGTCTTCCAGCATGGTCCCATTTAGCTTTCTTGCTGAAAAACATTATGGGATTTGCCAGCTTGCTAAAAGGTGTATGATTTGGAATTATGGACTATAGAGCATACATTTATCCGGATGAAAGCCATTAAGGTAAGTTTTTGTACTACCTCAAATCTGATAACCGACCAGCGGATTCAACGAGCAGCTAGCACGCTTTCCAGGAATGGGTATCAGGTTAACGTTTTTGCCCTCAGGAGGCATGGACTACCGAATGAAAAACCTTTTGAATTTGCAGTAAAGCGTTTTCGTTGTGTGTTTTCGGATGGTCCCATGTTTTATGTCGAGTACAATCTTAAAATCTTAACCCGCCTTATTTTTACCCGCACTAGCTTAATATACTCCAACGATTTGGATACACTTCCAGGGTGCTGGCTGGCTTCAATTTTAAAAGCCAAACCTTTGGTTTACGATAGCCATGAGCTTTTTACCGAGATACCAGAGCTAATAGGGCATCCTGTTAAGAAACGTTTATGGGCCATTGCCGAGCGGGTATGTATTCGAAGGGCAAAATGCGTCATTACAGTTTCAGAGGGTGTTGCCAAGGAGCTGAGCACCAGGTATGGAGTTAAGCCCGTTGTTGTTCGTAACTTTTCGGTTAAGCGTGATAAGTCTCCTTATAGGGATTTGAAGCCAACGTTGATATACCAAGGATCGTTGAATGTGGGGAGAGGCATAGAGCTCGCCATCGACATGATGGAATGGCTCTCCTGCTACCACTTACTGGTTATTGGAAGTGGCGATATAGAAATACCTCTTAGGCGGAGAGCTATTGAGCGGGGGCTAACCGACAGGGTTGAGTTTATGGGCAGAGTTGATCCGGACAGGCTACCCGATGTAACCGGTAGGGCCTGGCTTGGCTTATCGCTTGAGGAGGATTTGGGGTTGAACTACCGCCTTGCTCTGCCAAATAAGATTTTCGACTACATAGCCTCAGGTGTGCCAATCCTGGTTAGCGATTTACCCGAGATGCGAAAAATTGTTGAGACCTATCATGTAGGACTAGTGGCCAACACAAGAGATCCGGAGAAGTTGGCGGGCATTGTAGCCGACTTTGTTGAAAACAAGATGGCCAGGGAGGTCATGATTAATAATGTATTAGCGGCCTCTGAAACACTATGCTGGGACAACGAGTATCCGGTTCTCCTGAATGCTGTTGGAAAAGCGATTGGCTGTTAAACAGTTAGCTGTAGCCGTTAAATGATATAATTTTTTCCAACGGCTTTCTCCGCTTCTCCCTTATGTCCTCGGTTTTTGGATAGCCTAGCGTGATGATGAGCGGAACGCGTTTTGACTTGGGTATATCCAGTAGCTGCTTAACGGCTTTTTCGTCGAACCAACCCAGTATGCAGCTCCCCAAACCTTCCGATTTAGCTGCCAGGCAAATATGTTCGGCAGCAATGCCAATGTCAATAAGCGGTAGTGTTTTCCCCTTTACCATGCTTCCAAAGTTGGAGTTCAGGTTAGCTCCCTCCAGCACAATAACAATGTGAACGGGCGCTTGCTTGGTAAAATGGTTAATACCCAGTATTTTGCTGGCTGCTGCATCGGCCAGCCTGTTTTTTAGCTCAGGATCATCAACCACAATAAACTTCCACGGTTGAGCATTGCAAGCCGATGGAGCCAAACGGGCTGCTTCCACTACCCTCACCAGTATTTCCCTATCAACCGGTCGGTTGCTGTAAGCCCTGTCGCTCTGCCTGTTTCGAACAAGCCAGTAGAATTGTTCGCTAGTTTGTTGGTCGGCATTCATGGTAGGAGTTGTTTAGAAAGGATTAAAAACATTGTCTTTTACAAGCTATAAGCTTCATTAAGGTGGAAATTTATGCAGGTTGAAATTTCAAAAACCTTCAAGCTGCCCATTCTAATTCGGACGTCGAAGATAGTAAAAAGTAGATTGGCTGCCAAGCCAACGTTGAACTTGATGTGTAAAATGAACGTGGCAAAGCCTCGAAATCGCAAGCAGGCTTAATATTGAAAGATGAGGAGAATTCTTTGTAAGAATACAAATTGAAAGTAATTTTAGGGGTTCGATAATTCACTTGTTCCGTTTTTCAGGTAGGTAGCCATGGACGATGTTAGCATAAATCCGCAGATAGAGGAGAGCTGGAAGAAGGTTTTGGCCGGGGAGTTTCAGCAGGAGTACTTCAGGGAGTTAAAGAATTTTCTTGTTGAGGAGCGGAGGCAGTACAGGGTTTACCCTCCCGGCTCTAAAATCTTTGCTGCATTTGACTTTACCCCATTCACCAGCGTGAAAGTTGTCCTGCTGGGTCAGGATCCCTACCATGGGCATGGGCAGGCGCAAGGACTCTGTTTTTCTGTCCCCAGAGGCATACCTAAGCCTCCATCGCTGGTGAACATATTTAAGGAGCTGCATGACGATTTGGGTTTAGCCATTCCTCCTCATGGTAACCTGGAGGAATGGGCAAGGCAAGGTGTTCTTTTGCTCAATGCTACCCTTACTGTGAGGGCAAACCAGGCCGGGTCGCACCAGCATAAGGGTTGGGAGCAGTTTACCGATGCCGCAATAAGAGCATTGGCCGAGCAACGCGAAAACCTGGTTTTTATGCTATGGGGAAACTACGCACAGGCCAAAGCGGCATTAGTTGATGGGCATAAGCATTGCATACTGAAAGCCCCACACCCATCGCCCTTCTCAGCCAACCAGGGTTTTTTCGGTTGCAGGCACTTCTCCAGGGCAAATGATTTTTTGGTTAGGGCGGGGAAGGAACCAGTTGACTGGCAAATTAGCTAGTTGCATTTACTTTTAGCGCTGGGCAGTTGAAAAGTCTATACTCCTCCACCCACTGGCGTGTGCAGCCTAATTGTGATAGGTATCGGCTTCAAAAATAATCCCATGAAGCCTTAGCTTGTATTTAAGCTCGGCAATTTGTCCGTTTAGGTCTTTTTCCCGTCGTTCCATGTCCTCCCTGATTGCGGTCAGCTCCTCCATGTTCTGCCTTAGCTCTTCCTCGTTGGCCAGTAGCTCCTCAGTTTTTACCTTCATTTGGGCTATAATCTGTTCATTGGCCTTAATTGCCTTATGAAGAACCAACGAGGAGGCGAGATTCCGGCATGCTTGTTTCATAAATTCAACCTGTATGTCGGTTATGGGGCTGTAGCTGGAAATCTCCATAACCCCCAACGCCTCTTCCTTTTCGGTTACCAGTGGGGTAAGAACAATGCAGCTGGGGTTCGAAACGCCTAAACCGGTGGTGATGTGCGTGTAGCTATCAGGTATATCGGTGATGTATATTACATCCTTTTCGTAGAGGCAAGACCCCACTACTCCCTCATATTTTTCAAATCGCTTGTTTATATACTTGCGTCGGTCGTAGGCGTAGGAGGCCACTAGTTCCAGGTACGAGTTTTCTTCACTATCACTCTCACCTTCGCTATTGAGTAGGTATATGCCACCCTGAAGCGAACCTGTGCTTTTAATGGCAAAGCGGACAAACTCAAAGCAAAGCTCCTTGGTGTCGGAATGGAAATTTCTTAGTAGTTCTGAAACCTGCGCCAGGCACTCGTTGAGCCAGCTTCGCTGTTCCTTCTCCTTTAAGCTGTTTTCCTGCTGAACAGCTACTTCGGTTAGCTTCTGCCTCATTTCGAGCAGGCCTGATCCTAACTCACCGGAGTTCCCGAAAACATTTACCTCGCTGTAGAAGTTTCCATTCCCTACTTCAATTGCAAAATCACGGGTGTTGCGTAGAGCCAGGCTCAAGTCGTTGATGGATTTCTCCATTGCGGAAAATTCGTCGGCACCCTTTACTTCAAGTGGTGGGGGAAGTTCTCCTTTCCCCAATTTTTTAATTACAGCCAGCGTTGATTTGATGGTTTTGGTGATATGCCTGCTTATTTTTGTTAACAGCGTAAGAACCAACGACGACACGATAACCAGCAACATGAGCATGGAGGCATAAGCCTCTCTGTCTTTCTTTTTGATATTTTCTGAAAGTTCACCATAAAGATTTCTAATACTTTCAATAACCAGTGCCGATTGTTGCTGTAGCTGGTAGGTGGCTCCTTCATTTTCTGTGCGTCCTATTTGTGCATCTATGGATAGAAACTCATGAAAAAGTTTGCTGTAATCTATCAGTTGCTTCGAAAACTGGTTGTTTGCCCCATACTTATCAGCAGCATAGTTAAGCGTGCTCGCTAGCGTTGCGTCGAATTTCTCAACATACAGGGTATCACGCCTCAACATGTAGTCCTTTTCGTGACGCCGGAGCATGAGCATTCCGCTAAGAAGCCTGTAGTCATTATTCAGAACGGCATTCCCTTCAACCTGGTGGATGATGTTCCTGAGATCGCCTTCAAGTCCATAGTCTCTGAAACCTCTGGTTATCTCCAGCTCCTTCAGGTTGTTGAAGTTCTTTTTGTACTGCTCAATGTGCCGCTCGACCTCGGTAATCTTTGTCGAGCTAAAATATTTTTTTAGGTAGTTGAGTTCTTCGAGGGTTTTTGTAAACAGGCTGTCAAGCCTCAGCGTTGCCGGGCTTTGTCCTAGCACGTAAAGCTGGCTGTTGTGGAAGTCGCGTAGCAAAAATTCATCCTGCAGCATTTTTATTCTCAGGCTGTTTTGTTCTAGCCGATCTAGCCTTTGAAGAATGTTTTTATCTTGCCGCACTGCTTGCTGTCGAATGTAGTAAATAGAGGTGAAAAGAAGAAATGAAAGGAGGATGATGGTTGAGGTGAAGGAGAGCAGTTTTTTTATGGTGTACCTGTGTAGATTCATGGCTACTTATTTTTCTTCAAATTTTCCAATTATTTATATATTCAAGGTTTCCATTCAATTAATTATGTGTTAATTGTTTAAATGGTTAATGTTGTTATTGTTACACCTTTTGTAAAGCAGTAGCTGGAGCACTGCTACGCAATTTTTTGCCTGGTTAAATAAGGGTATAGCTATGCAATTTTAAATTTCATAAGTGGTGATATTTTTTCTGCTGTTTATTATCAGTAAGCTATATGCTTACCTGTCAGTAGCGATTTTCTTATATTGAACAAGGTTCCAGAAGCGGCTGGTTGGTAGCAATTGCGCTAGAGAGGGGACTCCCAGAAGGGAAATCCGACCATGTTTATGGCAATCAGAAGGAATGGCTTTGGTCGAGGAAAATGAAATTCTCCCCGGTGTTGCTATTCATGCTGTGTCTTCGGGCAAGCTTCTCCGGTTGGAACCTACTCCACCCTAAAGTTGATGGTTTGTGTTGAGCTGTTTCCCAGCTCATCGGTGGCTGTGATGGATAAGGTATAGTTATTCCCGGGTTTGAAGTTCTCAATCGGTTGGGTGTAGTCGGTTAGTTTGCCCTCATTAACCGAATACTTTACGGAAACACCTCCCGTCAGGTTATCGGTTGCAGCCAGGTAAAGCTTTACGCTTGCGGGGTAAACGGGAACATTACCAACAGGTAGCTCTTTAAAGGGTTCAACGCTAAAGTGATGGTAGATTTTGGGAGCTTCGCTATCAAGCCCTAGTTTGAACGATAGGAAGTTAAGATTATCCACGTTGTCATAGGCGGTGCATCGAATTTCGTGGAATCCGGGTTCGGTCAGGCTAAATGGGCCGGTGTAGTCCATGCCACCCGATTTGTCAATGGTGTATAAGATGCGGTTTGCTCCTGACTCCTTGTCGGCAGCATTTAGCTTTACCAGCGTTGATTGTCCAATCCAAAGGGTGTCGCGGAGGGTTAGCTGGCGGCCCAGCAGCTGGTAACCAATGGTTGGGCCGGTTATGTCAATGGTGGGCATTACGAACGATTCGGTGTTTGCTCCTGACTGGCTGCGGTTGTTTACATTGTCAACCGCGTAGGTTTTCACATTTATGGTTCCAAGTATATCCGAGAGCATTACCTGTTTTTCATAGCGAATGTACTCGCCATTGTTAAGGGAGTAAAAAATATCCTTAATGCCGGCTCTGTTGTCAATGGCAACAATTCTAAGCTGGCTTCGACCCGATGAGTACTCCACATTGCCCACCATGTAGGTGTTGCCGGCAATTTCCTCCACTACAATTGGTGGTGTTTTGTCCACTGTGAAATGGTGGCTCTGCAGGGCTTCGCTATTACCCACCATGTCGGTGGCGTACCATTCCAAAACGTGGTCTCCGTCAGTCAGACTTCCTGCCTTGATCGGATACCGGTAGGCTTCAAATTTTGACGAGTCAATCCGGTAGAGGATTTCTTTCACACCGAACTCATCGGTGGCGCTCAGCTTAAAAACCGACCGTCCCGATACTACTTGTTCAAACTGATCACCTTCAACGGTAATAGCCGATGTAGGAGGTGTAGCATCAACCACGAATTTACGGGTTACCTCATCCTCCCGGTTGCCCAGCTTGTCGGTTGAGTACACGGTAAACTCGTAAACTCCATCCTTGTCGAGTGCCAGGGGAGAGGTGTAGGGAACAAAGGGTTCGCCGTTGAGAGAGTAGTAGGTATCCTCAAGGCCTGAGTTCTCATCGGCGGCATTCACCTCAATTACCGCTCCGCCAGGTATGTACACAGCTTCGTCAATACGCTTCTGGTTCTGGTTGGTGGAGGTTACCGCTGATACAGGCGGTTTACCATCGGCAAACAGCTCAAAACGAATTTTTCGGCCAATGTAGAGGTTAAGATGAGTCATCACCTGAAGTCCGTGTCCGCTCCAGCGCAAAGGATTCCCTTTTCCTTCCAGACCTGTGAGTTTTACTGCACCTGAGGCTGAGTTGGTTGTGTTGATGTAGAGATTTACCTCCACGTTGGGTGATGCGTAGAGCATTTTTCCGGTTGTATCCATGTACAGGACACGTGTGGCATTCTGGGCAAAAATGCTATGCGATAAAAGAATGGCAAAGGTTAGGGCGAATAGGTATTTTAGCAGTCCTTTCATTTTATAAGCTGAGTTTGGGTGTGGGCTGCATGAGTTTTGGAATAAAGAAGCGAAATTCAATTCTCCGGTTCTCCCGGTGCTTGCTATCAGGACACTGCACCCCTTTCAGGCATTCGTTTACCGGTTGCGAATCGCCAAACCCAACGGCCTTCAGCCTGCTCTCGCTGATGCCCTTGCCCGAAAGGTAACGAACAACCGATTGTGCCCTTCGTTCGGACAAGTCAAGGTTATAATCAGTGTTTCCTCGCGTGTCGGCATGTGCTTTTATTTCAACATGGAGTTCGGGGTAGAGCTTCAGCATGTCTTCCATTTGATTTAAAACCTCGAATGATTCGGGTAGCAGGTTTACGCTGGCAGTTTCAAAGTAAATGTTGTTTACCCTGAATGTAACATCGGGAGAAGAAATTAGGGTGTATACTGCGGTATCGCTTGTATTACCAACATTATCAACAGCATAAATACGAAGGCTGAATTCTCCGTTGCTACCCGGCGTCAACTCGTTGGTGGCCAGCTTGTAGGGTTCGCCGTTTAAGGAGTAGTAAACAGATTTTACCCCCGAACGTTTATCCTTTGCCTTAGGAGTGAAGGTTGCGTTGGGTTCAAGGTATATGCGGTTCTGGTGCTTCATAAGCAGGCCCCGGGCAACCTCGACGTAGGGGTTGGGACCAACTCCATCAGCATACACCAGGTAGCGAACTTTTTGGCCGCTACTCTGGTAAACCAGGTAGTGCTTTCCGTCACCATCGAAGTACATTGGGTTAGCCAGGCTATCGCTGCTTGGCAGCATAATCATGTTTTGGGGTTGACCAGAAGGAGAAACAAAAAAGTAAATGGGGGCATCGGCTTTAACGAATATTTGATTCGCTTCGTTGACGTAAAGATTTTCCTGCCGCTCCTGGCCGGCTAGAGTTCCAAACAAATATGGCAGCAGAACAAGGGTAAGCAACCAACTTCTCATATTGCGCTCTTTGTCGGGACAAATTTATAATATTTTCTTGCTCAATTCCCTAATCGTAAAAATTACTTTTTTTAGATCAACAAGGGAGCAGATGAAGGCATCGGGTTTGTGAAATGGCCTACAGCATTGCTTTTGGGTGCTATATGCCTAAAGGTTTGGCGTTAAGCCTAAAACCAATGACCATTATATCGTCGATTTGCTTGTTTTCACTTCCCTGCCATTCATCCATAGTAGTTTCAAGAATTTCCTGTTGCTGGATCATGGGAAGCTGGTGAACCTTAAGCAGCAGCTCCTTGAATTGCTGTGATGAAAATTTCTGGTTATACGGGCCTCCAAACTGGTCGATGTAGCCGTCGGAGAAAATGTAGAAGCAGGTTGGGGTGTCAATATGGATGGTGTGGAGGGTATATTGGCGTTCCTTTTCTTTTTGTAGTCCACCAACAGGCACAGGATCGCCTCTAACCTGGTTAACCTGACCGTTGGTTACATAGAATAGAGGGTTTTTAGCGCCGGCAAATTCAACTGTTTGTCCATCATTTTTGATATTGCAAATGGCTATATCCATGCCGTCCCTGTTATCGCTCTCCTCCTGTTTCAGGAGATACCTGATTAGCTTGTGAAGGTCGCCCAGAAGTAGGTCGGGGCGAACCCTTCCCGTTCGCACAAGGTTGTCAATCAGGTTGAGCCCAATCATGGACATGAAAGCACCAGGCACCCCATGACCTGTGCAGTCAACCGCTGCTATTAGAAATCCACCCTCATCCTCCTTAAGACTGGGCACATGTATAAAATGCCGGTTTGATGTTGACGTTGACGAATCGGCGCCGGTGTACCCGGCAAACCAGTAAAAGTCGCCGCTTACAATTTCACGTGGGCGAAGCATTATGAACGAGTCGTTGATCACGGTAACCAGCGTATTGTAGGTTGGAAGCAGGGCTTGCTGAATTCGCTGGGCATAGTTAATGCTGCTCGTGATGTCGCGGTTTTGCTTTTCAACCTGCTTAATGGCTTCCATTAGCTCATTACTTTTTACCTCCAGCATGTCCTTTTGGTGTGCCAGGAGCTCGTTGGAGCGTTTCTTTTGCAGGTAGTAGTAGGTAATAAGCCCTGCAATGCCCAGGGTGAGTATTATGGCAATGATGAATATGTTACGGATAAGAATTTGGTTTTTTATTCTGGCATCCCTTAAGGCATTTTCCTTGGCAAGTAGGTCAATCTCCATACGCTGCTCGCGGGTGAGTTGCTCTACCTTTTGCAGGCTGTCCTTAACGGTTGTTAGCGCATGCTGTTTTGCCATCAGCTCTTGCTCGGTAAGCTCCTTTTCTGTTTTTATTTCGTGAAGCTGGCTTTGGGCTTCGCTAACTATTTTTTTAGCCTCATTTTCCTTTTTAAGCTGCTCCTCGCGTTGAATTTTTTTTGAAAATGCGGAGTAGAGCGTAAAGTATTCAGCCGATTTTTCGTCGTTGCCGGCTTCCTTATAGAGTTCCGAAAGCAACGAGTATGAGTTTCGCATCAGCTTGGGGTCGTTCAGCTCGGCTGCAATTTTGCTGGCTTCCTCTGCCGCGTTGAGTGATTTTTGAAGCTGCCCCAACTCCTTTTGGGCATTGGCTATGTTTAGCAGGGTTGAGGCTATTTCCGTTTTGTTGTTTTGCTTCCGGTTGAGCGATAGGCATTTCTCAAAGTTGACAATGGCCTCGGGGTAGTTTTCCTCGTCAACATACAACATGCCAAGGTTGGTCAAAAGCATTTTGAGGGCATTGGTATTTCCAATACGCTCGCTAAGCGCAATTGCTTTGATAAACAATTTTCTTGCCTCCTCGGAATTACCGTTTACCCAGTAGGTGGTGGCTGTTTTGGTGTAAAGGGGTAGGGCGGAGTTAATGTCGCCTGCAGTTTCGTAGCTTCTGGCCAACTCAATATTTTTCTCCATTTCGGTCTGAAGGGCTGCAGGAATGGTTTGTCCAGGGAGAAAACCAGGCGTAACGCTAAGTCCAAGAATTAAAAGTATGGTGACAACTTTTTTCACAACATATTCGGTATTATGTGTGCTCCTAAATAATTTGCTTTTAAAAACTCGAACTCCTACTTGCCTTCTTGTGCGTTAGCCATGTTAGCGCCTTATACACCGGTTACAGGACAAAATCTGGATTAGTGTGATATTACTACTAAGTGCTTGCTGCACAACCGCATGGGTATGCCTAGTGCTCGGCAATAAAATTTACCCGAAGGGAGGTCATGTTGGCAAACTCTGTACCCTCGTCTATCATATCCTGATCCTCGTCGTGATGGTACCAGTTAAGCTCAATTTCGTAACCATGCTTTGATAGCTGCTCAAAGTAACCAATCACATCAAGCAGCTTTTTGGAGGATGAGGAGTTGAGGTACTCCAGCTTTAGGTTTATTGTGGTTTTTGGTTGGGGCTGTTTGATGTATCCCTGAACATACCTTTCCAGAGGCTTGTAGAACTCAAAGGCATCTTCGGGTAGCGACTTGCCGGTAATTTCAAACAAGCCGGTATTGCCATCAGCCACAACTTTTGGAGTATCTATCCGGCTTTCAATTATTAGTTTATCCATGTTGCTCATTTTATTTCAATATTTACGCAAAATTGTAACCAAAGGTTTTACCATAAGCAGGGCATAATCTGTATTCTAAGGCCGTTCTTATTTCTTAACTGCATTAATAACAGGCCGTTTAATCTACAGCTGCCCTACGGTTTTTATTTAAAATTTATACCGCGCAGCTGCCTTATGTTGGTAAAAGCCTAGTGTTGCCTTTTTCCATTCGCGGGGTATTTCTCAAGGGATTAAAATGGTAGTAGCTGCATTTTTCCGTTAAATCATTTTTTGCTCTTGAGGAGTTAACAGCCTGTTGGATTAATTTTTTTTTTGACAAGCAGTGGAATTCTATTAACTTGTTTATAAGTTTAATTGCTACTGCAGTGTCGTTACCTTCCAGCTACCACGAGGTGCCATTTTTCAGGCTGCTTGTACCGCTGGTTGTGGGGATTCTCGTTCAGCTGAGCCTGCAACCGCTTCATGCCAGCATGAACATTCTTCTTTTACCGGTGATAGGGTTCTGCATTCTGGTGGTGCTATCACTGCTGAGAAAATGGGAGCTGCGCTGGGTTTATGGCCTAATGCTTAACCTTTTCATGCTGGTCTGCGGGCTTGTGCTTTCCGTTAACTTTACCTTCAATGATGACCTTTCCGATTTACATGAGCAAGGAGTAGTAGTAAGGTTGACGGAAAGTCCCCAGCTACGTGCCCGTTCTCTGCGGGCAGTTGGGAAAGTGGTTCGGGTGATGGATAAGGGGAGCATTTCACCAAACGAGGAAAAGGTTTTGCTTTACTTCTCGTTAACCGATTCTGCTGCCGCTCAGCTGCAGTGCGGGGATATTATGGCTGCCCTTCTTAGGTTCAGCACAATAGAGGAGCCACAAAACCCCTACCAATTCAACTTTAAGCAGTACATGCTTGCCCGCCAGATTCGCTTCAGCAGCTTCGTTGAGCCTGACAGCTGGGCCAGGGTTGGACATCATGAAAATGGTCTTGTTCAGCTGGCAGGAGACTTACGTAGAAAGCTGTTGGCTATGTTTTCCGAATTCGGGCTTAAGGATAGAGAGTATGCCGTTGTTTCAGCGTTAACGGTTGGCTACACCGACCTGCTCGACGATGCGCTCCAGAAAACCTATTCAACCACCGGGGCCATGCACATTCTTTCCGTTTCCGGTTTGCATGTTGGCCTGGTTTATGGCCTGCTGGCCTTTTTGCTCAGCTTCCTCCCGAAACGGGCTTTTTTCCGGATAATTAAGCTACCCATTCAGGTGGTATTTCTCTGGTTTTTTGCGCTTATTACCGGACTATCCCCGCCTGTTTGCCGTTCGGCTTTCATGTTCTCGCTGGTTGCCGTTGGCCAGGGCTTTAACTTTCGCACCAATATTCTAAACACGCTGGCCGCTGCAGCATTTGCCCTTCTTGTAGCTAATCCCAACAACCTGCTGCAGGTGGGGTTTCAACTTTCGTTTCTGGCGGTGCTCTCTATCGTGGTTTTTCACCCCTTTATCTACAGGCTGTTTACTTTCAAAAGCAAAATTCTGGACTACTTCTGGTCGCTGATTGCCGTTTCAGTGGCTGCCCAGCTAGGAACAATTCCCGTTACCCTGGCTGCTTTTGGGCAATTCCCCACCTACTTCATGCTATCCAACATTATAGCCATTCCGTTATCCACGCTAATTCTGTATGCGGCTGTAGCCCTGGTGGTTTTTTCGCCTGTTCCGCTGGTTGGGGCATTCATCGGCAAAATTCTGCTTGTTCTTACTCGTTCTCTTAACGGGGGATTGCAGTGGATTGAAAGCCTGCCGCATTCCTCCATATCGGGAGTTTACATCTCCAGGCTGCAAATGCTTGTTCTGCTCTCGGCGTTGGTGTTCATCTCGCTGTATATCGTGCTGAAGCATTCATCGCAGCTGCGTGCAGCACTTTTACTTATGCTTTTTTTCTTCATGCTGAATATTCCCCAGCTTAGACCTGTAATCCGGAACGAGCTGGTGGTTTTCCATCTTCCTGGCAGCTCTATGCTATGTATTCGGAACAACGGGCTGCCCATATTTATTGGTACCGATTCGGTTGGTCGGAATTTAGTTGAGGAAAGCGATTTTTTCCTGGGAGGGTATATCTCCCGGCAACCCTCGGGGCGCTATGGCTACATTAACCTGTGCTCCCCCGATTGGGAGCTACTGCGACAAAACGGCATATCGCTCCAGCGAAAATACGGATTGGCTGTGCTGGAGTATAATGGTCGAACGGTTGCGTTACCCTACAGCGATTCGCTCCGGTATGCTACATTTGGGCAAACGCTCAATGCCGATGTTCTGGTGGTTAACCGCTTTGCCCGTGGAAACCTTTCCGATTTCATCAAACCCGAAGTTACCGTTGTGGATGCCTCGGTTAGGTTTAAACATGCTTCGGCGATGCTTACCAGGTTTACCGGCAGGGGGTCGGCCATCCACAACCTGTCGGTTGACGGAGCCTATACAGCGTCCCTCTAAAATTATTGAAAACCTGGCAATGGGTTTGCTGTTTTTAGTATTACTTTGCAGCTGTAAAATATGCACTAAAACCTCTTTTTAGGGTGTCATGAATATAATCATTGTTGGGGCAGGTGAGGTAGGAACGCATCTTGCTACCATGCTGGCCAAGGAGTATCACGATGTAACGGTGATTGATCCCGATCCTGAAATGCTCAGCCATGTTACCGCTGTTTCCGATGTAATAACCCTCGAAGGTTCGGCTGCCTCCATCAGTATCCTCAAAGAGGCCAACGTGAAAAAAGCCGATTTGTTTATTGCCGTTGCCCATTCGGAGGAGACCAACATTGTTTCCGCTACGCTGGCTAAGCGCCTGGGGGCTAAAAAGGTGATAGCCCGCATTGACCGCTACGAGTATCTTCAGCCCAACAATAAGGAGATATTCCTTAACATGGGGATCGATTCCCTAATCTACCCGGAGAGGTTAGCCGCCCGTGAGGTAATTACCCTGTTGGGTCAAACCAGCTCCACCGAATTTGTCGATTTTTCGGGTGGCAAGCTATCATTGCTGGTTTTCCGCCTCGAAGAAGATTCCCCGGTTTTGGATAAAACCCTATTCCAGGCCACCCGAAGCATTCAAAATTTAGAATACAGGGCGGTTGCCATTGCCCGCGAAGGTGAAACCATTATTCCCCGGGGTAACGACCAGTTTAAGCTGAACGATTTGGTTTACGTCATTGCCAACCAGGCTGGCATTAAGGATATGCTTGAATACACCGGAAAGGAGAATATTGACATCAACAACCTGATGATTCTTGGCGGTAGCCGAATTGCCATTCACCTGGCTGGTGAGCTGGAAAACTCCATGAATGTTAAGATTATAGAGGTGGACCGTGAAAAGAGTCAGCAGCTGGCCGAGCAATTTAAGAATGCGCTGGTGATTAACGGTGATGGACGCGATACCGACCTGCTTATGGAGGAGGGTATGCAGTACATGGATGCATTTGTGGCGGTTACCGGTAACTCCGAAACCAACATCCTTTCGTGCGCCATTGCAAAAAGCCTCGGGGTGAAGAAGACTATTGCCGAAATTGAAAACATGAGCTATATACGGTTGGCCGAGAGCATTGGGGTGGACACGGTTATCAATAAAAAGCTGATTACAGCCAGCCGCATATTCCGCTACACCATGAGCACCGACGTGTCCGCCATCAAATGCCTTACCGGTTCCGATGCCGAGGTTCTGGAGTTCATCGTTAAGCCGGGTTCTCCGGTTACTAAAGGGAAGCTTTGCGAAATTTCTTTTCCCAAGGACGCCATTATTGGCGGGGTTGTTAGGGGTAGCACGGCGTTTATTGCCAAGGGCGATTCCGAAATTAAACCCTACGACCGGGTGGTGGTTTTTGCCCTTCCTTCGGCTATTAACAGGGTTGGGCGTTTCTTCAACTAGCAGTTTTCGGGTTGGACTTGTAGAAGTTTTCCCAACTAACATTAAGTGTATAACTAAACGCTTCAGGTGTTCAGGTAACCCCTAAAGCGTTCGAGAGGATATTTTTTAAACGATATTATTATCTGATGCCTAAATCAGGCTAACCATCGGACTTAAGCCCTGTTGATAACCTGTGCTTTGTTGGTATCGCTATAGGCAGGACACGTTTTCTTGCTGCACGAACCAGCTACGAGTACCATGGCGAGCAGGGCAACCAACATCCCCGATTTAAAAAGTTTTCTTCTTCCCATATTATTAGTTATTAATCAGTTACCAGTTTTTTCACAAATATCCACATCTGCATATACAGGGCACGGTATGTTGTTGTGGCAGGAGTTCAGCATAATCAGGCAGAACAGCCCAACAACAATTATATTTATTTTCTTTTTCATTTTTAGGATACCCCTGTATTACCCTAAGTAACAATGCTGCTTTAATATTGTTGCAATAAAGAAATATTACGCAAGTTACTAAAAAATATTTGACTTAGGTTTAAAATACCTTGACCAGTGAATAAAAAATATTGACGAATAAAATAGAAGTTCACTTATGTAAAAAACAAAACCCCCAAGTTACGGGGGTTTTGTAGTTATTTTGGTTGGTTACTGCTTAACCAGCTTACGGGTGGTTGATTTCCCCTGGTTGTTGGTAAACCTTACCAGGTAAATTCCCTTTTCCAGGTTGCGCGTGTCAACCAACTCGGCACCGTTAACTTGCTGGTCGAGAACCACCTGACCAATTACTGAGAAGATGGTAACCCGGTTAACCTCGCTACCGCTGAACCTTATCACGTCGGTGAAGGGGTTGGGGTAAGCGCTGAAGGTTGCAAAAGGATTGGCCGGAGTATAGTTCCAAAGGCTTACATCGGCAGTCTCGCGTGGGTACATCCTCCATGCGCTGTAAGCGTAGTCAACAATACCCGTTACGTTGTAGTGCTCGCCTACGGTAGGGGTATATGCGAAGTATAGGTCGTCAACCAGAATTGGAGTGGTTCCGTCGCTAACCGTCCATGCACCATAGGAATCGGGGGCAGCAGTGCATTCAGCATTGGTTACCTTAACCAGCACGCCCTCGTAGGGCTCGCTGGCAGCTGTGGTAACGCTGACCTCGGCCGGAGCTGGTGCCTGATTCCCTGAGTTGATAACCGTTAGCGCGGTAACGTTCTTCAGCTCGGTGAGGGTGTTGTACTCATCCACCGTGGCGGTAAGCTGAACGCTATCGCCAACGGCAACTGCAAATGTGCAGGCGTAAACGTAAACCCCGTTCCATGCACCAACGCCGTCCTGCATGAAGAAGGAGTAGTTGTTGTATGTGGCGCTAAACTTCATCCCCGTAACCAGCCCCTTGGTGGTTACCTGCTGTCCCTTGTAGGGCGAATCGGCAGGGGTAGCCTCGGAGAACTGGATGTCGTGAATGGTAACAACATCAACCTGCTGCACGGTAACGGTAACCGTCCATGCCTTGGTGCTGGCATCCTGTGCGGTTACGGTGTAGGTAACCGGGTTGGTGAAGTCCTGAGCCACGCCGCTGGCCGGGTTGATGGTTGCCCCTGCCGAAACCGTGATGGTTGGGGTGAGGCTGGTTAGATTAGTACCGGCAGGCATAACCACCGAAACGGTTGCCCCCTGGGCATCAATCACCGAGGATATCTGACTTGGGATGTTGAAGGAGAGTATATCGGCCTTGTTGCTGGGTGTAGAGGCAACGGTAACGGTAACCGTCCACACCTTGGTTGTTGTGCCATCCTGAGCGGTTACGGTGTAGGTAACAGGACTGGTAAAGTTCTGAGCCACGCCGCTGGCCGGGTTGATGGTAGCCCCTGCAGAAACCGTGATGGTTGGGGTGAGGGCGGTTGCATTGGTGCCGTACAGCACCTCGATGCTGACAGTTCCGTTGGTGGAGTTAATGGTTGCAGCACCCGTTTGTTCGGGTAGCGTAAAGGTGAGTATCTCGGCAGCAGATGATAGGGTTGTTGAGTGTGTTCCCAGGTTAGCTATGTAGTCCTGCGGATGAACTTCCCATTCGGAGTTCTCTGCTGTAGTACCGGCCGAAGCAGCCCAATCGGTATTACCATGGGTAACCGAAACTTTCCGGATTAGGGTATGCTCGGCTGTGGCA
>Ga0208695_1001253_pt1 | contig 21738 bp, 22 predicted proteins | sample AD_UKC111_MetaG_FD_184449 | JGI IMG/M metagenome (GOLD analysis project Ga0208695, IMG submission 184449) | Active sludge microbial communities of municipal wastewater-treating anaerobic digesters from Hong Kong - AD_UKC111_MetaG (SPAdes)... | ecosystem: Engineered > Bioreactor > Anaerobic >...
ATGGTTTAATAACAATAACAGCAGTAAAAGGAGAAACAGCAGAGTGGTAATATTTTTACAGTGATAATCTAGGATCCCTATCAACAGCTAATATATCTTCTTTCTCAGTTAAGACTTTCTTTTGAAGCACATTAAAATACCCGCTTAAAGCAATCATCCCAGCATTATCACTCCTGTACTCAATTTCAGGATAGTAATAATTAAGACTATACTCCTTAGACACTCTTCCTATAGCCCTTAAAATCTCCTCATTATTAAACACTCCTCCTCCAACAAGTATACTTTTTACATTAGGATTTTTCTCAATTGCCTTTTTTAATTTAATAACAACAGAATCAATAACAGCATCAACAAAACCCCTACAAAAATCATAAATCCATTCTCTCTCAGGAATACCCTTCTCTCTAAGCTCCTTTGCCTTATACAATGCAGCAGTCTTAATACCAGAATAACTAAAATTAAGATCAGTAGAATTTTTCATGGGAGTAGAAAATTCAATAACCCCTCTTCTACCCCTCTTCGCAAATTCAGAAACAACAGGACCACCAGGATAACCTAAATTAAGAAGTCTCCCTACTTTATCAAAAGCCTCTCCAGCAGCATCATCTAATGTTTGTCCTAACTTTTTGTATTTACCAATCTCTTTTACATATACAATTTCAGTATGTTTACCAGACATAAGCAAAGCAAGAGCAGGAAAAGCATTAAGAAGCTCATCATCATTTACCAAACCCTTTCCTTTTGAATTAAGAAGCAAAGATGAGAACATATGCCCTTCCATATGATTAACAGAAACAAATGGTTTACTGTATCTAACTGCTAACTCCTTTGCATATTTAATGCCTACCTCTAAATCAATAGCAAGACCAGGACCTATGGTTACTGCAATATAATCAACATTATGAATCATACCAGGGTTATTCCCCAATGCTTTCATATATACCCCCTCAATATTTTCTTCATGCAGTCTCTTTGCTAAATCAGGAACAACACCACCAAACTCCGAATGAAGTTCTATCTGAGAAGACAGTTGAGAAGATATGACCTCACGACCACGAAGAAGTGCAACAGATGTATCATCACAGCTTGTATCAATTCCCAGTATTAAAGGTTTCTCTTTTATTTTTTCTTTAGTTAGTACCATATATTGTAATTCTTCTTTCTTCTAAAGATATATACTCAAAAGATATTTTATACATGGGTATATTTCTATCAGAACAAATCTTTTCTATCTCTTGATAGAACTTATCGGCCCATTCAATAACAACAATTCTTCCTTTCTCTAAATGCTCCATAAGGCCTGACCTATTAAACTCCTCTTCACTATCCAACCTCCATGTATCCATATGTGCAAGAATATTCCCATCATATTTATACTCATTAATAATTGTATATGTAGGAGAATTAATTATATCCTTACTTCCAAGCCCCTTCCCTATACCCTTTGTAAACTGTGTCTTTCCTGCTCCTAACTCTCCACTTAATGCTACTACTACACTCCCATCTAAATCTTTAAGATACTCTTTTGTAAACCACTGCCCAAACTCACTTGTCTGCTTCGCAGTCTTTGTTATCCTCTCTTCAAGGAGAGTACTTTTCTTTACTGCATTCTCAAAGCTAATTCTTCCCTCCCTTAGTATAGTTAAAGTATTTAGTGTTGTATCAAGTATTGTAGAAGGAGAGTTCTTAGGAAGCTGTCCATCATCGATATACAAATCTATTAAAGACTGACTCTTAAGAGGGAGATCTTTAAGAAGCTGATCTATGCTATATGGATGAGGTCTGTATGATACATTAGCAGATGTAGCTGTAATAGGTCTGTTAAACTCCTTTATCATTTTTAGTGTAAATTTGTAATCAGGTATTCTTACTCCTGTTGTTCCTTGTTTTGATACAACTGGTGGTTTAAGTACTCCTGTACTTTGTGAAATTACTGTAATAGGCCCAGGAAGATAATTATTATAAATATTCTCTGCCATTTCATTTAAATGTACATATTTTCTTGCCATATCAATATCACTTACAGCAATTGATATTGGTTTAGAGCCTCTAAATGTTTTGTATGCAAGTAGTTTAGATAATGCTCTAGGATTTGTAGCATCAGCACCAAGACCATAGCATGTTTCAGTTGGATAGACTATAAGGCCACCCTCATTTAATACCTTAATCGCCTCTTCTATAACTTCATCCTGATTATTATTAGTCAATTTTAATCTTTTCATATATAATTATACTCTATGAATAAAGATATTTCATGGATATATTTAAATTAAAAATATTAATATCATGGAAATACAGGTTAATGATGAGAATTTTAAAAAAGAGGTACTTGAGAGTGAAGAGTTAGTACTTGTAGATTTCTGGGCACCATGGTGTATGCCTTGCAGAATGCTTGCTCCTACTATAGAGGAAATAGCAGAAGAAATGGAAGGAAAGATTAAGGTATGTAAAATGAATGTAGATGAGAGTATAAAGTATCCTCAACAGTATGGAATAATGAGTATTCCAACAGTAATGTTGTTCAAGAATGGACAAACAGTTGAGACTATGATTGGTTTACAGCCTAAAGAAGAAATCCTTAAAACAATTCAAGAGCATTTGTAAAATATGATAGAAGAAGAGAAGTTTGGAGAATATACAATAGAAAGAAACCCCTTCGGTGGTATAGAGCAAAACATTACTCTTAAAGATAGAAATGGGAGTATAGTAATGTCTCATGATACATTCATGGTATATCCTCATCCGATTATTTATGGATTTAATAATAAAGATCCAAATATTAATGTTACTGTTACAAGGTATCCTGAATTAGAACAGTACAAAATGTTTGCAGATACTTTAGGTGCTCCTCCATTCAACTCTATTGTTAATATTCCTAAAGAGATAAGGGATAGTGATTTAAGATTCAACTTATTACTTATGGCAGAATCTTCTTTTTATAACTTAAGAGAAGAATCATATTTAAGATATATTCATGATTTTGATTTTGATAATTGGTATTGTAAACATATTGATGAGTATATAAAGAAGCTAAAGTCGATGGGTATTGATGTTTCTATTCTTATTGATGGTGATAAGTCTGGATGGGATATATATAATGCTATACTTCTTTTTAAAAAGGAGGATAAACCTTCTTAAAATTGATATTTTAGGGTACCTTTGATATACTTTGTTATATATTTTGGGGTGGTAGCTCAATTGGTTAGAGCTTTGCACTGTCACTGCAAAGGTTGCGGGTCCGAGTCCCGTCCATCCCGCCATTCTTGAATTGTTCCAACAAGACCCGTCCACTATCTTCTAAAACCCTTATGTGGATTGAGTTATTTTGACCTTAAAAAACGATGTCCTCAAAAGTAAGGCCTGGTGAATGAAAATAACCAAAAAAGAGATGTTTTTAAGAGCTCTTGGTTCGAAGGTAGAATGTTGATTTAACACAACAATACCCATATCTCAAAATCTCTTTATCCGTTCGAGTCCCGTTTCTGTTAGATATGTTCTGTGGATAACATAATCGTATACACTTTTCGAATATGGTAGAATATTCTTAATGACGGATATCTTGAAACAAATAGAGGATTATAAACCATATAACTATCAAGAAGAGAAAGATAAAAAAGTATTTCTTAATTATCTTAAAAACTTCCATAACTATCTCAGTAGAGAAAATGAATATGGACATATGACTTCCTCTGCGTTTGTTCTTAACAAAGAGAGAACAAAGATAGTAATGATATATCATAATATATATAAATCTTGGGGATGGATGGGAGGACATGCCGATGGAGATTCTGATTTACTACATGTAGCAATAAAAGAAGCAAAAGAGGAATCTGGTTTAATGAATGTCGAACCAATTTCAGACGATATTCTTACCTTGGATACGATACCTGTGATAGGACATACGAAAAAAGGGAAATATGTTCCCGCACATGTACACTTGAGTGTTGCTTATGCTCTTGAAGCTGATGAGAATGAAAGTTTACATATCAAGGAAGATGAAAATAGTGGAGTTAAATGGGTAACTACAGATCAAATGGTAGAACTATCCATAGAACCTTCCCTACAGTATGTTTATGACAAAGCAATAAAGAAAATGAAAGGATTAAAATATATTAGGTAACAATACTATGAAATCTGTTGTAATCTGTGGTTCAAGAAGATTTAAAGATGAGATGAGGGAATTTGCTAGTAAATTGAAAGATAAGGGTATTGTTGTGTATGAGCCATATCTACATAGTGGTGGAGAAGAATGGAAGACTTTATCAGAAGCATACAAGAGATTTATATTTCTTGGACTAACACATGACCATTTTTACAAAATTAAAAAGGCTGATATTGTATTTGTATATAACAAGGGAGGATATATAGGAAATAGTACAACATTAGAGATAGGTTACTCAGTAGCATGTGACAAGCCAATATATGCACTTGAAGAAGATAAGGAAGAAGGATGTAGAAATGTTTTATTTACAGATATTATAAAAACTCCGACACAACTGATCAAGAAGCTTAAATAGAATTATCACTAGTTCCCAGGAGTATGTTAAAGCAAACAAAAACCATTATTAAATGGATGATTAAGTATGGTTCGTGAGAATCCCATTCACCACATATTATTCCTCTACCATTTTAATCAAAATATAAGCACTCAAGTTCTATATCTTGGCAACACTGTCCATTACTAATATAGAAACCATATCTAGGAACACCATTAGGGCATTGACCACTAGAAATATCCATATCAAAACAAGCTTGCATAGGATCAGGCTTCACACAAGTACTACCAGTAGATCCAGAAGAAGAACCACTTGACGATGAGCTACCACTTGAAGATGAATTTCCCGTACTACCATTAGATGGAGTATATGAAGGAGGATTTGTTGTTTTTGAATATGTCCTTGCCTGTGTACATTTATCTATGCTCGCATTATACGCATACCCATTAGGGCAACATGAATTACCACCAATGTAGTAGTAACCAGAAGGACAACTTACAGAATAAGATGCAGATCTTGAAGCAGCAGCTCTTGCAGCTTCCTCTGCCTTCTCTTTCTCCTCCTGCTCCACTATCTCTGCTATCTGTTTTTCGGTATATGTCTTCCATGTCGCTTTGTAGTGTTTGAGATATGCAATTACCTTACTACCTGTACTTTTTCCATCACTTCCAGCGATATTCCCTAACCCCATCACTGCATTGTTTAACTGTATCTGTGTAAATATGAATGTAGAATATACCTCTGGCATATATCTAGTAGCATTCTCCCCTTCTATATACCCAGCTGAAGAAAGTAGTTTTGATACCCCCTCAGAATATACACTACTGTACGCTACTACATAGGTTTTGTTAATCTCACTCTTAACCTTCTCATTGGTACCTCTTATCCATATATCTCCCTCTCCAGAGATAAATCTAAATCCACCAGTTTCCAAATGTCCTACATTATCCTCATCTGTTGCTAATTCATCAAGGAATTTTTGTCCTCCATCCAGGAATGTATAGTATTCAGGATACAAGACCTGATCTTCTGCAGTATCTCCTGTATCAAAAACTTTTAATCCACTATCTGCGTTTGCAAAGAATTCTGCAGGACCACTGGTTTTAAATATTCGGTCCCAAACCTGTACAGAAAATATTTTCCCCTCTGGTTGTTGTAATATTCTAAAATATGCAGCTCCTGATACTAGGACTATTCTTGTTTCATTCTCAAAGATATTTACCTGTATTTCTGGGTCATTGAGTACAAAGATATCAGGGATAGATGTTACAGTTATGAGTGAACCATCTGGTAGTTCTATGTATGAGTTCAGGTTGTAATATAGTTCTCCTGATTCCTTAGCTGCGAGATTATTATATTCAGTATTGAATTGTACTGTACAATGGTTTCCTACCTCTACAGGTTCTTCCCCTAAAGGTGTAGTTGTGTATTCAAGTGTTTCTTCATTTTGATAGTCAATGTCTATATTTATGACACCATTCTCTTCTGTAGGCTGTACTATGCTTTCTCCACAATCTACATGTATACTGGTTGTTCTTTCTTCTTGTCTAAGAGGGAAGGTAGTTGAACCTACTGTTCCAAATTTTACAGATCCTTCTTCTCCATATATTTTGTATTTTGGGGATTCTTCTCCAAAGTCTTGGGTTAAGTAGAAATATTCTCCAGAGTCATTAGCATATCCTTCTGGGGATATATAGTCATATTTCCTAGAATTTTCTTGGGATGTTAACCCTTTGTCTTTGAATAAAAGAATTGTTAATACTGTCCCTATGATTAATACTCCTAATACTATGCAGATGATTATTATCTGTTTTTTAGTTAGTATAGGAAGCTTAGATATTATGTTTTTCATGTCAGAGGAATGAAAGGTTATTAATAAATTTAGCACTCGTTATTAGTGATGTCAAAATTACAATATATAGGGTCCAGATCCGTATGTCCCGTATTATGGAATACATCATTCCGAACATATCCAAAACATTGTTTTTCCCTATATTAAAATCAGTTCGGGATTTCTATTCCGTATTAGATAGTGAACGGAACACCCGAACTATTTTAAAAGTGATATAATTTCTGATATGGAAATAGTGACTACAAATACCCAAGACGGAATTATTCTTCATGGTCAGTTATTTGAATCTAACAACAAAGAAAATCTCATAATCCATATCCATGGAATGTCTGGTGATTTGTATTTGAACTCATTTTACCCTGCAATGGAGAAAAACTATCCTGCAAATGGATGGTCTTTTTTAGCTACAGAGAACAGAGGAACTCACTCCGTAACACAATTTAATACTACTGATGGAAGATGTGTAAATATTGGGAATGCATATGAGAAGTTTGAAGATAGTACATACGATATACAAGCATGGATAAATAAAGCAAAAGAATTAGGATACAAGAGAATATGGCTACAAGCACATTCATTAGGACCTTCTAAAGTCACCTATTACATTACCAATACACCAAATAATGGTGTAGAAGGTCTTATCTGGTTAAGTCCATCTGATATGCTTGGTCTAGTAAAAGATCCAGAAGGTAGTAAAGACCATGAGATTTGCTTCAGGCAAGCGAAAGAGTTTTCAACCAATGGTGAGGGAAAAAGATTATTAGATCATTTACTTTGGGGTTGTTATAAGTTATCTGCGAATACCTATTTAAACTTTTTTGGGGACAATGCAAATACCGGGATATTTAATTACAAAGGAGATTTAGGTTGGGATGTTGTAAATAAGATAAATGTACCTGTCATAGCATTTACAGGGACAAACGATGAGGGGATAGCTCCAGTTATTGATGCATACGAAGGGATGAAGATATTGGAGAATCAATTAATTAATTCTCCACGCAAAGAAACCCATGTTTACGAGAATGGCGTGCATGATTTTATTGGATTTGGAGAAGATATAACTAAGAAAGTTTTAAATTTTATACAAAGCAAATAATTTCTTTCGGAAGTCATTCCATACCCTCCGCCATATTCCTTTGGTTGCTACAAGACCCGTCCACTATCCCAAGTAATGCTTATGGGGATTGAGTTATTTTGACCCTAAAAAGTGAAAATCTCAAAAGTATGCCCTGGTGGATAAAAAACCTCTAAAACAGACCCAATTTAATACCTCTTGGTTCGAAGCAAGAATACTTATTTAACACAAGAATTTTCATATCATAAAATTTCTTACTCCGTTCCAGTCCCGTTTCTGTCTACTATTCTTTGTGGATAACACCTCTTATTCAAGAACTTTCATAACAGCGGTATATTTTTCCTCTACCATTTCCTTTGCTTCCGGTATCATCTTGGCATAACTCTCTGTAAACTTTTTCCTTAACTTCTCCTTACCTTCTTCTATATCACAACCCAAATTTTTATATACAAAGTAAAACATATCTGGGATACTTCTAAAATGTGCCATAGCATCAGCAGAGGCGAGACATTTGGCTTCTATTGTTTTCTGAGGGATACCTATACTACCACTATGTGAGATAATACAATCTTTAATTACAGAAATCTTCTCCGGATCATATCCTAGCCTATTTAGTAATTCTTCTGCATACTTTGCTCCTTCTATATGATGATTTTCATTCAAGCCATCAATTCTTGCAATATCATGTAACAACGAAGCTATCTCTACTACTTCTACATCTGCACCTAATTTTTCTGCTAATGTTTTTGCATAATCAACAACATATTTAACATGAGTCTCATACATATCCATACCTTCAGCATCACCCCTTTCTTGATATCTCTTTATTACATGTTTTCTTACCTCTTCAACTATATCCATATGTCTAATTTACATTAAATAGATAAGGATTAAAAGAGTGACCTGTTCAACTTAGGAAACGGTGTTCGAACCTTGACTAAAAGAAATCCTTTTGTTCTTTGACAATATTTCTAATTGGTTCGAGTCCCGTCCGTCCCGCCATACATTCAAGGTTGCGACAAGACCCGTGTACTATCCTTAAGAAAGACTGTTAGACCTTGATTATTTCGAGCCTCAGAAACCAAGGTTTCAAAAGTAAGGCCTGGTGGATGAAAAAGGTCAAGAAAGAGATGTTTTTAAGAGCTCTTGGTTCGAAGGTAGAATGCTTATATTTACTGACAACAAAAAACTAACCCTAAAAACCTTTCTTTATAATCTGTTTAACAATCTCAATTATTTTGAACTTTTATAAAATTCCCTTTTATATCTACTAACAATAAATAATCCTGATATACTAATTATCCCTATTACAAAACTCCATACGATATTGTCATAGGTAGGAGGGTTGATAGGGTCATTATATGCTAATGCATATGTTGAGTAAGCATCGGTATCAAATGTTAGGGTTCCTGTATTAGCATCATATACACCCTCTATCTCTTCTATAACCCCTTCATGCTCTCTAAGTACCATATATTCTGCATGCCCTTTAAGATCATCAGAAAGTGTTAATGTTACAGTAGTACTTTCATTTAATTCAGTAATATTTGTTCTCCATACATCTTCTGTAGTTCCTTTATATATAACTTCGTTTAATGATAGGTCTAGATATGTATCAATCTCAAAATCACCGGCCTGTGATTCAAAAGATGCTTCGTCAATATCTGTTGCATCTCCTATGAGAAGTTCTGCATTTCCATTAATTTCTGTAGAGGGTACTGCTATATTAGCAGCCGCTATTTTTTCAGTATCAAGACTAATTATGTCTGAAGTTCTTTCAAATATTGCACTTAAGTGTAAGTGATTATCAGGCATTGTAAATGTGTATGATGCTTTACCATCATCTGGAATTGTTTGATTACCGTTTAGCCCACCAGATACATATTGATATCCATAATCAGGTAATAATTCAATTGTAACTGTACTACCTGCCTCTATTGAGTAATCGGTAAAATCGCCAGAAGTAAATCTAAAACCATTTGCAGCAATTACTCTTACTGTCCCATTTGTCACAATAGAGTCCTCAGCATCTGGTATATTCCATCCAAGTTGATACAGTGTGCCTGCTGTTGATTCAAGTAAGAAATTACCTTCTGTTGAAGTCATAACATATTTATTTGTAGCATCAGTTCCTTCTTCGCATGTTACTGTTGTAGGTAAGGGATTTTCTTCTTCAGTTCCCGTCATATCTATCCATGGCCAATGTGATGCTTTAGGCGTAAATGAACCTAAACCGGAAATATATGATAAATCTATTGTTCCACCTCCAGAAACTATTACATCTAAAACATTATCTGTTGCTATATCGCTCTCCACTATTAATGAATGTCCTGCCCCTGATTCTACAATCATCCCCTCTCCCTCTAAAGGAGTTTCATTGTAATACTGTAATGCCGTACCAGAGGTATAGATAGAGAAGTTGCTAGAACCTACATATAAAGCTCTTGCACTAATACCTGTTATACTTGGTACACCAGAGCTCCCTATTGATATCATATTACTATCACGAACAGATACTTCTCCTTCTGTATATATTCCACCAACAAGACTTACATTACCACTTTCGTTACTTAGAAAAATCATTACATTACCATTCATATTGATTGATCTACTATCTTCATTTTCTGCAATTGAGAAGCTTCCGTCTATAGAACTTATTGAAAGAGCACCATCCCCTATTCCTGTGATATAAGGTAGTGTAGTCCCACCATCAACAACTAACTGATAAATACCCATAAATCCTTGCTCAATACTCCATCCTGTACCACTAGCTGATGTAACTTGAGGATCTGCAGTTTCATCTATAACTAATGCCCCATCGATAGATATTTGTAAAGGATCTCCTGCAGGTGGTTCCATAGGGCCTCCGGAATCAGGTGAGTTAAAAGTATTTCCATCTACAATATATGTATCTTCACAGTTATTTAAGATTCCTTCTGTTACTGTAACAGTAATTACAGTTCCTTCTGCTCCAATTGTCAATCTTCCTCCAGCTCCAATTGAAATTGCAGGTTGATTACTAGCAAAGGCGGTAATTGATAAGGTGGCAGCATCTCCTGTAATTGTTAAATCTCCTCCCATTGCCAAAAGTGCTGCACTATCTGTCAAAGCATCGATGGTATTGTTCCCAACCAAAACTATATCAAGATCCCCATTGGCATGGACACTGTTAACATTCGCATGTGTCATTGTTAATATTTTTGTACCTTCATCAAATGTTATACCTGCAATACCATGAGATTCGTTGTACCCATCGATTGCATTGAAAACATTAACTCCATTTACATCTAAACTTTGTAATGGTGCTTCAAGTGCAATAATTGAACTAAGAGGTGTAATAAGTATTAGGAGGGTGATAAGTAGCGATGATATCAATCTAAGACTAGTAAGATGTTTATAATTCATTTAATATGGGTAGTTAATTTATACTAGTATAAATGTAATACTTAGGATAGAATATGTCAATTATAGTATGGATAAAAAGAGATTCAAAAATAAAAAATTTGTTGTCATGTTACTAATTCTAGGGATTATTTTTTCTTTCATATCAATAGCTCTTTGGTATAAAGATAGAGTTTCAGTACAGAATGAAACAGATTTAATAAATAAAGTAGTTAAGTTGGAAGAAAAAAAGCCTGATGATACACAATTGTTAGTAAATCCCCCATTAGATCGGAATAATCTATATTGGAAGTATATAAATACACCCTTATTAGAAGTAGATTTATCAGATTTAAAGGATATAAATTCTGAAACGATGGGTTGGATTCAAGTATTGGGTACTAATATTAACTATCCTTTTGTTCAGCACAATGATAATGAGTACTATTTAAACCATTCATTCAAAAGAGTAAAGAACGGTGCAGGTTGGGTATTTCTAGATTCAAGAAATAATATCGAAAACCTTGATAAAAATACAATTATCTATGCTCACGGGAGAATTGATTCTATTATGTTTGGAACTTTAAAAAATATTACTAAAAGTTCTTGGTATGAGAATAAAGATAACCATATTATTAGAATGTCAACTGAAGCACATAATACTTTGTGGCAAGTATTTTCTGTATATCATATTAAAACTACTAGTGATTATATTGTTAATAATTTTAACAATGATAGTAGTTATAATAACTTTCTTAAACTTATTAAGGAGAGAAGTATTTATAAGTTTGATGTTGATCTAAATTCTAATGATAATGTTCTTACTCTTTCTACTTGCTATTCTAAATCAGAGAGGGTTGTAATGCATGCAAAGTTAATAAAACAGGAAAGCAATAAATAGAGATATTTCTGTACTTATTGTTTACTAAGGTCTATGAATTTCCATTAATTTTGAATACAAAGAATAAGACACCTTCCCTCCTTTTTTATACTGTCTCTTTTGTCTCATTCTCATTTTACATAGGGTCCAGACGTGTATGTCCCGCCATATTCCTTTGGTTGCTACAAGACCCGTCCACTATACTCAATAATGCTTATGGTGATTGAGTTATTTTGACTCTAAAAAGTGAATTTCTCAAAGGTAAGGCCTGGTGGATGAAAAGAGACAAAAATAGACTAAAATAAATACCTCTTGGTTCGAAGAAAGAATGTTGATTTAGCACAATAATAATTGTATTACTAGAAACTCTCTTTCCGTTCCAGTCCTGTTTCTGTTTACTATATTTTGTGGATAATTCAATCGTCAACCATTTCAATATATGCTAAAATAACGGTAGTAATGAATATATTAAAACAGATAGAAAATTACAAACCATATAACTCTCAAGAGGAAAAAGATAAAGAAGTGTTCTTGAGATATCTCAAGACCTTTGATAATTATCTAAGTAGAGAAAATGAATATGGGCATATATGTTCCTCTGCTTTTGTTCTTAACAAAGAGAGAACAAAGATAGTAATGATATATCATAATATATATAAATCATGGGGATGGATGGGGGGACATGCAGATGGAGACTCTGATTTACTACATGTCGCTGTAAAAGAAGCAAAAGAGGAATCTGGTTTAATGAATGTCAAACCAATTTCAGACGATATTCTTACCTTAGATACGATACCAGTGATAGGACATATAAAGAAAGGTAAATATGTACCTGCACATGTACATTTAAGTGTCGCCTATCTTTTAGAAGCTGATGAGACAGAGAAATTATCAATCAAAGAAGATGAGAATAGTGGAGTTAGGTGGGTGCCTATAGGAGATATGGTAGGACTATCTGTAGAACCTTCTCTACAATATGTTTATGACAAAGCAATAAAGAAAATGAGAGATTTAAAATATATTAAATAACAATACTATGAAATCTGTTGTACTTTGTGGTTCTCGTAGATTTAAACCTGAAATGAGAGCATTTGCTAAGGACCTAAAAGAGAAAGGAATTGTTGTTTACGAACCCTATCTACATAGTGGAGGAGAAGAATGGAGTAAGTTGTCCGAGGCATACAAAAGATTTGTACTTCTTGGATTAACACATGATCATTTTTACAAAATTAAGAAAGCAGATATTGTATTTGTATATAACAAGGGAGGATATATTGGGAACAGTACTACATTAGAAATAGGATATTCAGTAGCATGTGATAAACCAATATATGCACTTGAAGAAGACAAGGAAGAGGGTTGTAGGAATGTTTTGTTTACAGATATTATAAAGACTCCAGCACAACTAATTAAGAAACTAAAATAGGATTATCACTAATTTCCAGAAGTATGCTAAAGTAAACAGAATCCATTGTTAAATGGATGATTTGGTATGGTCCATGAGAGTCCTGTTTCTCCCGCCATTCTTTCAAGGTTGCGACAAGACCCGTCCACTATAACTAGGAATCCCTTGGTTGCTTCATTATTTCTTCTCTAAATTCAAGTATTTCAATTTCACATCCTGGTGGATGAGAATACCCATATTTTGACTAGTTTTCACTACCCTTCGGTTCGAAGGAGAAAGCCTTACACAGTACAAGAGATCTCTCTTTTGTGAATGAAAGGGTAAACTATGGATTTACCCAGTTATTAAATCCGTTAGGAAGACATGTTTTGGGGATTTCCCCATCTCCCACATTTCCACAAACCATTTTAACTCCCCCTAACACAGTATCTTGACAATACTTCTCTTTATTATTAACAATATTATACCCACAGAATACATATCCTGATTTTGTATTGCCATCTTCTGGATAACACCAAGTTATAACTATATCACCTGCTGGAGGACAATCTCCCGAGGTAAAAGCGGGAGTATTTCCTACTGTCGGTTTTATAGATTCACCAGCCAATCCTGTTTTATGACACATATTATCTGATCCAAGAGTATACCCCTCATTACAATAATATGTATATGTAGTTTTTGTACATGATTGCCTAGAAGAATCCCATACATATCCATCTGGACAACATGTATCTGATGTTGCTAGGTACCATCCTGCTTTACATGACGTTTTAGCTACAAATTCATTCCAATCACTAAGGAAATTATCCATATCATCCTTAAGCCATGCAGTCGTCTTTCTAGCTTGAGGCTCTATTGCATTAATATTTATCTGCAACATATTTACAAGATCTTCTGCGGATACTTCTGCAAAATTTCCCATTCCATAATTAGACATGGAAAAATTAAGATTAGCCATAAACTCTGTTGATTCATAACCAGTTGATAGAAGCTCTCTCCATTTATCTATCTCTTCCTGTTCCGCATCAAAATATACCCTAGTATTCTCCTCAGGCTCTCTATATTTAAGGATTGTAAATGGATTATCTCCATTCAGCTCAGAAAGAACAGTATTTCTATCTGATCTTGATGTAATCTTTGCATTACCAGATGTTATATATACATATATTGCATATATATCTCCCTTGCTATTTTCAATCTCTTTACGATATTCTTCTGATAATCTTTCGTATTCATCATACTTGGCCGAATCGAATTCTCCAGAATCATCATAATAATCATAATCTTCAAGGCCTAGCTCCTTCTCTAACTTCTCCCATCCTTCATACCTAGCTGTTTCAGCATCTACATCATGTACAATTTGAACATATGCTTCAGCATCGTTCAACTCTATCAACCTATCTCCTGCCTGGACTGTAAATACATGCCCCTCTTCCTGAGGCTTTACACGGTAATATACCTCTCCTTCCATCTGTACAATCCTTGTTTCTTTGTCATAGAAATTGAATTGAACCTTACTATCACTGTATATACTTGCCATGGATCCGTCAGGAAGGACCGCATAGGCCTTAAGACCGACTCTAGCACCAGGGAGACCTTCATCACTCCACTTAGTCGCATATGATTCCCAAACAGTAAGATTGACTGTAGAGTGGTTCGGCATGACTGTTTTTTCTCTTCCTAAATCTATACAACTTCCCTCTTCAGACATGCTACATTCTTCGGAATCTGGGCTAAAATCAGAACTTATTTGCACACTATCATGACTAAAGTCTTCATTTGGAGGAGTACCTACTTCCCCATAAAGATCATATGTTGGATCTGTATCTTCAGTATCATAGGGTTGAGCGAATGTAGTTAATGCTGATTCAGAATCATCCGCATATCCTTCTTGAAAAGTATTTTGTGCATTGTTATTAATAAGTGTAGATGGATCCTTTCCTCGCAATATAAAATATACAGTTAAAGGAATAATTATTAGAGCTACAATAATAATACTAAGAATTATTATTTGCCTTTTTTCGAGTTTTAATTCAAAAAGTTTGGGGAAAGGATTCTTCATTTAGTAAAAAATACAGATTATTAATAAATGTATCACTCCACATAGGGGAAGTCAAAATTAGAAGATATTGTTCCAGACCCGTATGTCCCGCCATATTCCTTTGGTTGCTACAAGACCCGTCCACTATGCTCAGAAATCCTTTCTAGCATTGAGTTATTTTCTCTCAAATTGTTTCATTTTCGAAATAATAGCCTGGTGGATTAAAATACCCGTTTTCGGGCTAGTTTTTAGTACCCCTCGGTTCGAAGTAAGAATACCTTTGTTCTACAACAAATTCTATCTAGCTTTCACTTTCATTCTCTACACTTTACTGTTAATACTGATATAATAATCAAATGTACAACAATACTGATATTAATAATCTCAAGAATTATCTCTCATCCCTTCCTCTTGATCTCAATCACACAATGGAAGAATATGAATATAAAAATCCAGTATTAACATTGATAGATGCAGTTCTTTCCATAAATCGTAAATACGAATCATTTGTAAAACCTCGCATAAAGCTAATTAAAGACAGTAATATTGATTCTTTTGATAAGCTTGATGTGGAGTTGAGAAAAGGAAACGAATACTTTGCTTCTCTATGGAACTACAATCATCCACAAAGAGTAGAATTGCTAAGGAATCTCTTGCAATACTTTCTTAATTACAGAATGGACAATAATATTAAGGATGACTTAGAAGCTCTTAAGAAATGGGGAGACGAATCATCTGTTGAGAAATTCGAAGCTTGGGATATACAGGGGATTGCTTTTACAACATACCAATATCTTCGAATGCTCTGTGGTGCAAATACTGTAAAACCAGACATACACATATTAAGAATCGTTGAGAATGGAGTTGGGAAAAAATTATCTCTAAAAGATAGTGTTAAAATAATTGAAGATATTTCAGAAGATATGAATATTAAAGCTAGAGATTTAGACCATGCAATTTGGTTATACAGTTCTTCAAAGTAATACTTACAAATTCTCCAATTGATCGAAATTCATATAGTATTTATGTATATCTTGATCCCAATTAGGATATGTTGGATTAGGTTGATCCATTACAATAGGTAGGATTCTCATACTAGAAGCATTACGAAGTTGTCCTTTCTTTGCTGGAATCTTTAAATATGAATCATTAGAATATTTCAATAAAGGACATACAACAGTACTAGGTATTATCCAAAATTCTGGTTCTCTTTCAAAATTATTCAATTTTACAAAAGCATAGTAGAAATCATCAGATCCACCCTCTTCGTCTTTTTGTGATAGAATAATGCATATGAAAACCTTTGTTTATCATGAGAATGCTTCTGGGGGAGCCTCTTTCACAAAAACTGGGGATGCATGGGGTATAGATGATGATTTAAAAATCTTTGCAGTAGCAGATTCTCCTCTTCGTTGTTTAATCCGTGATACAAAACAATATCCATTTGATGATTATGGCTATGAAGCAGCAAGTAAATTTTGTGAGGGGTTTATTAAACACTGTAAAACCCATTTATCTTCAAAATCTTTTTCTTTGGAAACATTAAAAGAGATACTAATAGAATCTAACAAGGATATAAAGAAATTAAATATTCAACTGGGTAAAAAGTTTAAGGACCCCCTAAATTATGACCTAGCCGAAACAGTTGGTGTTGGTGCAGTTATAAAAGGTTCTACATTATATTATGGTGGTTTGGAAGATTGTTATGTTAATGTTCTTCGAGGAGAAAATTTAGAAAATGTTGCTAAGTGGAAGTATCAAATAGTTAAAGTTAGTAAATATATAGATAAGCTCTCCCATGAGAACAAATTACAAGACTATATACCTAAAGAATTAAAGAATAGATTAAAAAAAGAAAATGAATGGGAGCCTTGCTGGTGTAACTATCTTAGAAACAATGTAAATGCCCTGGATGAAGAAAGGAATCTTGTAGGATGGGGCTGTTTTACAGGAGAAAAAGAAGCTGAAGAATTTATTCAAACACACTCCGTTGCACTAAAGAAAAATGATCATATCTTGTTATTCTCAGATGGAATGATTCCCGTATTAAGAGATAAAGATTTTATTAATTGGTTTTTACAAAATGTAACCTTATCCTTCTATTTTCAATATCAAGTTAGAAGTAAAATAATGAAATTGTTAGATAATAGCGAAGAAGCAAATAAAGAGAAAACTCTAATCTATATGCAGTATTAATTTTTATGAAAGATTACAGAATCTTTTAATAAATGTATTTCCCTTGTTTTTTATACTTATGGAAACTGAGTTATTTTGCTCTTAAGAAGGAATTACTTAAAAACAGGGTCCAGTAGAGGAATAAAAAAGAGCTACTAATAAGACTACCACATAAAAACAATTACTCACTTTTATCTTTATAATACCCAATCCTTTGTAATAATAAATACCATCTCTCAAAAAATGTCATAAAATGTCTTTTATCAATTTTTTCTACATCCTTTCCCATAAATCTCTGCAAAAATACTTGCACTTTTTTAACAGTAGGTTTTGCAAAATATTGTGCGTTAATTGTTGCATATTTCATAACATCCACCTTTCCTAAAAAGCATGTCAATCTAAAAACCTCTCTTTCTTCTTCACTACATTCCAATAAATACCTAGCAACTTCTCGCAATCTATTATTACCGTCTAGGATGTTTCCAACTTTTAGCAACCCTTTTTCTAATTCCTCCCCTTTAAATACAGGAAAAAATATTAATGGAGGATCTATTTCACCATTCTTTATCTTTTCTTCAACCTTCTGTTTGTCAAAATCAGATTTCAATATATTCTTTACCCATATTCTCGCCTCCTGAGGAATATTCTCTTCCCTTTCAAGAACTTCTCTTGCAACACCTTCCAAAGTCACATGCCTCCCACACTCTTTCCAAAATATATATGCAGGAGCTACAGTTTGAGAAGACTCTACAAATGTTTGTAGTTTTAGGATATCATTAGCATCTAACTCAACTATTGACCAATCTTCTATCCCTAGCTTTTCAAAGCTATACTGCTTTCCATAGCCCTCTTCTTTCTGAGATTGAATATAATGATTATATTCATATATCGCACTCTGAGATATTTCAGGTATTATTGTTTCCATACATTATTATATCAAGAATGAGACATTTTATCTTCCTTTTTATACTATGTTCTCTGTCTAATTTTAGGTTATAGATATGTATCCCCCACAATTATTAAGTTGCTCCAACAAGACATTTACACTATGTTTTAAAATTAAGATCCGGTGGTTTGAAAATTTCTATTTCTAAAGCAGTGGGATTTCAATCTACTATACTATCTTGATTTGAATCAAAATCTACTACTATTTACACTCACTTTACACTAGAAAAAAGCTTTGCGCAGAAATGCATAGATAAGTAAATTGTTTGATAGAATATATTAAATGATAATATTTACTTCCCAGCAAGAAACTCTAAATATGGAAAACAAGAAAAATATCACAAATAAAATACTTAAAATGGCGAAGAGAGAACAATCTCTCAGAATGAAATATCTTAAAACATATAACGAAGAAGATTTCCCAAGGATTAAAGAAATTGATAAATTAAATAGAGAAGAATTTAAAAAGATATTTAAAGAAATAGGGTACATTTCTTCTGAATATGGTAAAGAAGTTCAACTGGCAGCTTTCCTAATAGTTCAACATATGCCTAAGGACCATACCCCTTTTATGAAAAAATATTTATCCTTAATGAAAGATGATTTAGAAAATATTAATCCATTAAATTATGCACAACTTGTTGATAGGGTCAGGATATATGAAGGGAAAAAACAATTATATGGTACACAATTTACATCTATTAATGGTAAGAAAGAGACGTACAAATTATATAAGATATACAATCCAAAAGAGGTAGATAAAAGAAGAAAAGAAATAGGGTTAGAACCATTGAAAGAGTATATTGAGAAAATATCTAAAGAAAGAAATATAACAATAATTACATAAAGTGTGTTCATCCTTTTATACTATCTTATTGATCTCATTTTAGGTTCTAGATGTGTATGTTCCGCCCAACTCCTTAGGTTTCTTATAAACCTGTACATTATGCTTCAAAACCCTTATGGGGATTGAGCTCTTTTAACCTCAAAAGAGAAGGTTTTAAAAGTAAGACCTAAATAAGATATGAATATAACAAAATGCTTTAATATCTTCTATATTTATTACAGACCTACATCACTTGCTTCAAGTTCAAAATCAGTATCTAATCCATCTAATTCTTCCATTAAGGTCTCTAACTCAGCCAAAGAGGTATCTATCTCTTGAGTTGATACAGGTTCCGCATCAATAAAATCCTCGGGTAAATCACTAAAGTCTTTCTCAACATCTTCTGTTTCATTGGATAATGAATCAATTGCTGTAAGAGTATCATCAATAGAAGAAAGTTTGGCCTCTTTATCCTTAATCCCAAGCCAAAAAACACCCAAAGCAAGAAGACCTACTAATGCAACCCCCAAGAAAATTAATAGAAATCCTTTCTTGCTCTTTGGCTTATCTTTTGAATCAGCTACTACATTCTCTGTAGAACCAGGAAATTTTATATCTTCCATAATAATCTTTTTGTAAAAATTTATTCGCTAACTTGAGTCTTTAAATCTAATAAATCCTGCTTTAATGTCTCTAGTGCGAAAGTCCTCAATTGAAGCATTTCATTCTTAAATTTCATTAGTTGCTCTCTTGCAGTATTAAATTCTTTACCAGAATCTACATCACTATTGCCACACACTCCCTTTTTTGAATTATCTATCCCAGTTCTAAACTCATTATAGTACCTTGAGGTATTTTGTATCATATTATTGTACTCTTCTAAATGTTCTTCTAATTGAGCAGTATCATACCCCTCTGCTTTCAATTTTAACATTAAAGTATTTATATTCTGATATGAATTCTGAAAAGCATTCATGTACTTTTCTTTTTTTTGATCATACCTATCAGTTATTAACCCAACCTTTTTAGTTACATCTAGACATTTTTGACTCTCACTACCCTGTTGACTACTAGTAGTAGGTCCCTTCTGCTGTGCCGATTGAGCAAATACTGCTAAAGAGCAGACAGTAAGAAACATTACGGAAAGAAGTAAAGTACGAATTCTCATATTAATTTAATATAAAATTTAAATTAAATCTCAATATCTATTGTACTTATTCCTACTTCATTGTCAATAAAGATAGATACCTTCATGCCTCATTTTTCATACCTTTTATCTTTGATTCCAGACTTATGTGTCCCACCATATTCCTTTGACAGTACTGGTGGTGAAGATACTGGAAGATTAACCGTTAATCCAATTACAGAGACTATTACTCCTATAGGACCTGATGGTAAAAATACAGGTGTCACTACTGAAAGTTCTGCTTTCTTCTTGAAAGGAACAACTAACAGTATCAACATTATGTCTGCAACATTAGGAGCAGATATTGGTTGTAGATGGGACTTAACTAGAGTTTTCCTAACACAAGGACTCCATGCAGAACAAAAGGCTGGTTCCTATTCTTTGCGGAAAGATACTTACAGCACTTTAAAAATTCTTTTTTAGAATTTTAATGTTTCATTTATAAATCATTACGGCTATTACTCCTCTTAATAACAAATACCTCGGGTAATAACCCTCCCTCGTTAACCCTTAATACACTTTTTACATTCCAATCCTCTTTATTAAAAACCTCTCTTAATAATTTCTTTTCTTGAGTTAAGAGTACTATCAAACCTTTCTTCCTTAAAACTCTTTCTGCAACCTGCTCTAAAGATAAATATATCTTTTTATTATCATTATGCTCACCCACTCTAATACCAAAAGGAAGATTACTCACTATTTTATCAACATTCCTTTTATTCAATCTAATATCTCTAATATCACTCCTAAATAATCTGTATCTACTTTTATCAATACCTGCACTATTAAAATTTATCTCACTCTTTTCTATTGCCTTACCACTAATATCACTACATATTACTCTCTTAACATTAAAATACTTTAATGCTGTAATTGATATTACACTTGCTCCACAGAAAGGATCATATACAATATCCTCTTTATTTAAATCAGCTATCATACAAAGAATATATGCTAAAGATGGATTAATACCTGCAGGAACATATTCTTTTCTCCATTCTCTTTTAGAAAGATTTAATATCTTTCCATTACTATCTTCTATATGTGTTGGAGAGTATAAATTACGAAATGTCTCAATATTGCTCTCTTTATTCTTAAAGGCTATTTCTGATTTGTTTTCTTTAATTATCTCTGTATCTGGATATTTTTCTAATAGCTCTTTATGAACAAACTTATTTGTTCCTTTTAAAATCTTTAATGTATATATTGATTCTTTCATTATAAAGAGATTATATACTATAGCCTCCTGGTTTTGTCAGAAATTCCAGAAGAGATAAAAACCTAAGATAAACTGTTTGAGAGTAGAACACTTAAAAATCTTCTTGTTATTTATTTGACTCAATTGGAATAAGCTCAAAATCACCAACTACTTCAATATATGTTGTTCCAGCTGCAGCTCCCATATTCCCTGTCTCATTAAATCTTAAAATAAAATCTTCCCCTAAAGTCACTTTCGCAATTTCAGATGCCTTAACT
>Ga0208695_1001260_pt1 | contig 21634 bp, 20 predicted proteins | sample AD_UKC111_MetaG_FD_184449 | JGI IMG/M metagenome (GOLD analysis project Ga0208695, IMG submission 184449) | Active sludge microbial communities of municipal wastewater-treating anaerobic digesters from Hong Kong - AD_UKC111_MetaG (SPAdes)... | ecosystem: Engineered > Bioreactor > Anaerobic >...
CCCTCATTTTAAAGAATGCAACATTTATAGGAGACTATAAATGTCGCATATTGTTTGCCCTTCTTTCACATCATTTGCATTTACATTTCCATGATTATTATATATATTATACCTTGAAAGATTGCTTCACAGATAATATTAAAAGGAGAATACCAATGACAGATACTATTCTTTTTGATTTGGACGGGACCCTATTGCCTCTGGATATGGAGAAGTTCACTAAGATCTACTTCTATGAAATGGGATGTATGTTTAGGGATATGATAGATCCGCAGCTGCTTGCCAAATATATATGGACTGCTACTTTAGAGATGGTTGGAAACACTGAATACAAAACTAACGAAGAAGTCTTCATGGATAGGTTTTCAAAGCTGATTGACGGTGATATCAACAGGTACAAGGAACGATTCGACAGCTTCTATGATACTCTTTTCCTCAAAACAAAGGAGGCTGCTGAAAGACAATCATTAATAATTGAAAGCATTTCTATCCTCAAGAAGAAAAACTACAAGCTGGTGGTGGCAACCAATCCGTTGTTTCCCCGCAAAGCGATTCACCAAAGGATTGAATGGGCAGGGCTTGATCTGAAAGATTTTGAATACATCACTTCTTATGAAGACAATCATTTCTGCAAGCCTCAGCCTGAATTCTACAAGGAGGTGCTGGATATCATAGGCAAGAGGCCGGAGCAGTGCTTAATGGTCGGAAATGATGTTCAGGAGGATCTCATAGCTCTTAAGCTTGGAATTAAAACCTTCCTGATAAAGGATAATATGATTCATAGGACAGAAGAAGCATTTATCAGCACTTATGAAGGAAATTACGAGGATTTTTACAGCTTTGTAAAAGAACTTCCCGATGTCAGCCGTTCTTCCTGACTATGGCCTTTATTGCCCAAACAAAAGGTATGAGACAAATTGCAGCCACTATAACAAAATGAAAATTGCCATAATAAGATTTAAATAAGGAAATAAAATTATTATAAAAATGTGCCAGAAAACTTATCCAGATGTTACCTGTATATAATGTGGTGAAGAACACGGGTATGTAAGATATTCCAATGAGAATTGCAGTTTTTAGCCCCCAGCCTATAGAATGCAGGATTCCGAAAGTCAAAGCTGCCAATAGTATACTGATAATAAGCCTGAAATTACCTAGAAATTTCATTTTATTAAAAGCTAAAGAAACAAGAAACAGATTGATCAGTTCTTCTGTGAAAGTAACCAAAGGCAAGGCCACAATCTTGGCAAAAAGCTCAACGGGGTCACTTACCGCTACACTCATCTTCTGAACGGCTTCGGGGAAAATTCCTGATGCAATCAGCAAATTATTTATTGCACCAATAAGAGACATCAAAAAAATCGGATAGATAAATATTATGTCCGGTTTGTATCCGATAAAACGGGGAAGTATCTTATTTCCCTTCGGAAAGCTCAGGTATCTTTTTATATCCTTGAAAAGTAAAAGGCACAAGGCCAGAAGAGAAGCATAAAATAAGATACCGAAAAAAACAGTATATAAATAGCTTGTCTTCATATAAGCAAAATAAAGACACAAAAACGCCCAAAAGAGCACTATTGCGCTCTTTGAGAGGCTTATGCCTTCATAAATATTCTTTTCCATCTCTTTATAAATATTTTCCGGTATGATTCTCATAAATACATGCCTCATATTTATAATAATACTTGACCTGATCGGCTTTCACTTATCATATTATATTATATCATATATATTGTCCTACAGGATTCTTTCAGTATATAAAAAACTAATTTGACATAATTTAAGCTTGACCAACTAAAATTCAAATGCTTGAAATAAAAAAACACTGCGAACCGTTGCAGTGTTTACATTCTTTTATGGTGCGCCATCAGGGACTCGAACCCGGGACCCATTGATTAAGAGTCAATTGCTCTACCAGCTGAGCTAATGGCGCACGTTTTGTCTGTTCTGTTACTCAATCGACTTTATCATTATACAAAAGAAAATTAACTGTGTCAACATGTTATTATTGGATTAAATCTAAATTTTTTGGGATGATTCATAGTCTTTCTTCCGTGCGGCTCAAATTTCCCTTATATATTTCCATTAGGCCCTCATAGCTGTTGTCGGAGTATTTGGAGACCAACAGCCTTATTTCAGAAAGATGCTTTATTGCATTTTCAAATTCAAGCTTTGCCTTTTTAAAGGAACCTTCATTATAATATTTCACTCCGGCTAAATTGCATTCATTGGCCAGCTTGAAGCATATATCTATTTTTTCTGCCTTTTCAAGCATCCTGTCCTTATTTCCCGTAAAAAGCTCCTTAAGGCTGGTGTAAAGTTCCATATCATAATTGCTGGTATTTGCTTTCATAGTTTCAAGCATGTTCAGCGCATTGTCAAATTCCTCTATTGCCTGCTCAAGCCTGCCTTCGTTATACTGCTTAACTCCGGCCAGATTGTGCTCCCTGGCAAGCTGCACAAATGAATCAGAATATTGGTCGGAACCTCTGTAAGAGGCATCCGATTTTATCAGTTCCGAAAAAACCTCAATTGCCTTTCCGTATTCATGCTTTTCATAATATTCAAATGCTTTTTCCTTTAGCTTTTCAGCTTCAGTTCTTTTTTTTGTTGACTTGATCCGGTTTTCCTTTTTAACTGGCTCTTCAGTTGGTAAAGGAGTCAATACCGCCGTTTTCGCAGGTGCCGGAATTGCCTCGGCTGTTTCGGCTGTTTCGGCTGTCTCGGCAGTTTCCTCGTAAGCCGGCTCCGATGTTGCCGGTAAGGCATCATAATTCATTATGTATCCGAAGAAAAATGCCAGTACCATTGCGGCGATCATGGCTGCAGCAGAAAAAAGCCTTCTCTTTGACCTTCCTGATGCATTATTGATCGATGCGGCAATTTCCGCCACCGCTGTTCTTTCGGCTTCCTCCGCGTTTTTTTTTGAAATCTCAGTATTACTCACCATTGTTTTAACCTCTGCCTTAAGTATACGCTCGAGCTTTTGCCGGAATTCTGCCGGTGACTTATATCTGTCCTTCTTGTCATAGCTGCAGGCTTTGAGGATAATATTCCCAAGATTTTCTTCCGAATCGGCAGGCAGCGGCAGTTTTTCCCCTGACATCCTGCGGGATACCGACCTTTCGGTATCTTCAACGGTAATAGCTTCCGGGGGCAGCGGCAGAAATGGCAGCCGCCCCTTGTTAAGCAGTTTGTACATAACTATTCCCAGCGAGTATAGGTCAACAGAAAAATCATACGCCTGCTCTTTATAAAGCTCCGGCGCCATATATAAGGGATTGAGCGCAGTCAAAACAGTCCTCCCGCCCCTTGAAAGCTCCTTTGCCATATTGAAGCTGCCCAACTTGAACTCTCCCTTGGGTGAGACAAATATGTTTGAATCCTTAATGTCCCTGTGAATTATGTTCTCCCTTACACAGGCTTCAAGCGCCTTGCAGATATCAATCCCCAGCCTTACAACATCAATCCTTCCAAGTTTTCTTCCAACAAGAAAATCGGGCAGTGCCTGAAGATATTCCGTCCTGATAAGAACATCCCACCCCGGATTTCCTTTCTTCTCATATATCCCATGGTCTTCGTAAGTCACAATATTGCTGTTCCCTCTCAGCTTGTACATTAGCTCAATTTCATTCTGTACGTTGACCAACAGGCTTTTAAAGTATTCAGGCATTGCTTCCCTGCTGATGCCTATGGCCTGAGCCTCAGAAATATCATTCCTGCTTATGGAAAAACTCATGAATTTGACGGTGGAAATATACCGTTTCCCCCATTCTTCTTTAAACACACTGTATATTTCGCAGTCAACCCCTTGCCCGATAAGCTCCCCCACCTTCCATGATCCCCAAAGCGGCTGATATTTCTCAATAGCCCTGCCGGATTCCCTCATCCAATTCACCCCAAATTTATCTTAAGACTCATTTGATTAAGAAACCTTCATCCTGAACTCATGATCTATAATCTAGTAATTTCTATATTCGGCAGCGGTATCCTCCATTATTTCAATCGCAAGTTCAGACACCATTTTTCTACATATTCATACAAAGGTTTTTATTAATTCATCTGGATTTATTCACTCAATATGATATATAATTATAGTAATAAATTTGGGAGGGTGATAACTATGAGTCTATTAAGCCAAACAATTCAATCAGGTGACTGGAAAGGTGAAAAACATGTTCCTGTAATTCACTGCCCTGAAAAGGTAACGCCGGATACCCCCTTTGAAGTAAAGGTGACAATCGGTGATGCAATACCCCATCCCAATACCTTTGAGCACCATATAGTATGGATAAAGGTGTTTTTCCAGCCGGAAGGCTCGAAATTTCCTGTAGAAATCGCTCATTTCAACTTCTCGGCTCATGGAGAAGGGGAGACCTTTACCGACCCGGCAGGACTGACCCGGATAAAAGTTAAAAAATCCGGAACCATTTATGCATTGTCTTACTGCAATATCCACGGATTGTGGGAAAGCAGCAAGGAAATCAGTCTTTAGGTTAAAAGAAAGCCCTGATGTATAATACATCAGGGCAGTTTCATGAGTTCGCCTTGCTCTCTAAAATGCCTAATAACTTTCCCCATTTGGGAAAACAACAAATACCTTGCGGAACCATCCGTTATGGAAGTCTATTTCAAAAAAATCTATATCGTCTGATATGTCATTCTGCACATAGAAGGTTCTGTCTTCTGCACGGGCTATGATGTCATCCGGTTTTGGTTCATCCTGAACCAGACTATAAGCCATGGACAGTCATCCGCAATCATTATCATATGCTATTCTAAAGTTCTTGGATTCAATTTTAGACAGTTCCGTTTTAGCCCTATCGGTTATCCTGATATCCATATTATCCCTCCATCCGTGTTTGAATGTTAGTTCAATTATGAATTATTTGATAAATAAAATCAAGATTAATTTGTAATAGTTATTAATTTGTCAATATTCAGGATTTCCTGCAAAAAATGGTTGTACCGCAGCTTTTAACTGCGGTACAACCTCAGCATTATTGAATCTCTATTCTCTTATTTCTGTTTACTCCCGATTCCCTCTTGGGAAGTACCATTGATAATACGCCATTTTCAAACTTGGCAGAAATTTGATTTTCAATTACATTTTCAACATAGAAGCTTCTGCTGTAGCTTCCGCTTCTTCTTTCTTTCCTGATATAGTTTTCTTTTTCTATGTTTGTTTCTTCATTTCTTGTTACTGATATTGTGAGTCTGTCATTATTAAGGTCTACATTGATCTCTTCCTTTTTTACTCCGGGCAGATCTGCTTCAACAATATATTCTTTTTCATTTTCCTTTATATCCACCTTAATTTGTGCATCACCTGCGAAGAATGCGGGCATAAAGGAATCTCCGAAGAAACCGTCAAAAAAATTGTCTATGTTGAAAATATCATGGGGCCTTTCTGATAAGCCTCTGTTTTTTCTGCCGTATGGTACCAAGAACATACAAAACACCTCCGAATAATATGGTAATTTTTGGTCTTTAGTTTGACTTTGACTTTCTTTGACCTTTGTCTATATTATCACATTTATTATGTGAAAATTCAATTTTTATTATTCCTTATTTACTGTTAAATTAGCTCAAATTTACATAATAATTAAATATATCTCATTTTTTCTCTAGCGTATTTAGTTTTTACGGGTCTTAGGTGACATAATAATATTAAAAAATAAAATTATTCAGTTTGCCGCAGCAGTACTTGCATAATTTCAGAAATGCTAAATATTATGATATAATTATTGCAATACCAAAGCAAAATTTATAAGGCCGGTGTTGCAAATGATTGATTATATTAAGAATTGGCTGGTACATAACGGTATGGGCGAAGGGCTTTCTCTATTTTTGTCAAATATGATCACGGCAATCGCTATCGTGCTCCTCAGTATAGTGATAAATTTGATTGTAAAAAAACTCTTTTTGAAAATAGTAAAAGCATATGCTGCAAAATCCCCCCAAAAGTGGGATGACATTCTAATGAAGAATAAATTCTTTGATCAGGTAGTGAATATTATACCCGGATTTATTATCTACGGGTTTGCACCTGTCTTCCCCTTATATCAGGACTTGATTCAGCGGATTGCCTCTGCCTATATAGTCATTGTTGTTTTATTCGTTGTACATAAACTCCTGAATGCCGTGGATGATATTTACAGAAGCAGTCAGGAAGATAGAACAAGACCTATAAAAGGATTCCTTCAGGTTATTGAGATCATTGCAATTATTATAGGAATCATATTAATAATCAGCTTTCTTATAAATCGTTCTCCCTGGATTATGCTGAGCGGTATCGGAGCTGCAACGGCAATTATTTCACTTATTTTTAAGGATTCCATACTTGGATTTGTAGCCGGCATCCAGCTTACTGCAAATAATATGGTTAAGCTTGGTGATTGGATTGAAATGCCTAAATATGATGCAAACGGGGATGTAATAGAAATAACCCTGCACACCGTCAAGGTCCAGAATTGGAACAAAAGCATATCAATGATTCCTACTTATGCATTGATATCAGACTCATTCAAGAATTGGACCGGAATGCAGGAATTCGGAGGCAGGAGAATAAAAAGGCATATCAACATAGACTTGACCAGTATAAAATTCTGCACAGAAGAAATGTTGGAGAGATTTATAAGAATTCCACACCTCCAAGAATTTATCAACGGTTACAATAATGAGCACATTAATGGGATGCAGCTGACTAATATTGATGCTTTCAGGGCCTACCTGGCGGGATATTTGAAGAATCACCCCAAACTCAACAAAGAAATGGCCCAAATGGTAAGGCAGCTTCAACCGACCGAATTCGGTCTGCCTATAGAAATATATGTTTTTTTGGACGGAACAAAATGGGTTGATTACGAAGCCGTGCAATCGGAAATATTCAGCCATGTTATTGCAGTGATTCCTGAATTTGACTTACGTGTATATCAAAACCCTTCGGGATATGATTTCAGAAACCTTGACATATGCAAATCTTAATATGTTCAGTTTTATTTAGAATCAGAATCCACCTTAAGCCTTTCCTGTGAAAGAGAAACATAGATTGCAAGGGGTACCAGGATACAACTCAATAGTATTCTTGCTGCAGTATCCTGAAATGTCTGTATTATTGTAAATATTACCGCTATTATGGGCAGCAGCTGAACATTACTGTTCTTAATGAACAGGTATTTCATATCCCTTTCCGCTGTTACAATGCTGTTCAAGGAATATATCCCCAGTTCAACCCTGTATCTTGAAGGAATACCGATCAGCGTACTTGCATCTGCATCATCATAAACAAGAACATTGGAATTCTTAAGCACCTCAAAGGAGTCAAAGGGCAGTGCCCTTAGTATTACCTCATGCCCCCTGTGCCTCACAATCAGCTTGTCTGTCTCACCGATACCGAGAATTTTCATGGTTGTGGGCATTATGCGCACAATATCACTGTTTTCATCTGTAGGGTAAGGCCTTCCCACTCTTAAACATATTGACTTTCTTTTAATAAGAAAAGAGAGAATTCCGTATATAATACGGCTGCGGCTTTCTATTACAGTGTCATTTACTTCAACAAGCTCAATTTTATCAAGCTCCAGCTTTTTAAAGATGCTTTTTAAATCATCGTCTTCAATCAGATTTTGTTCAATCTCATAATATGAATGCTGATCCTTGTAGCTCCGTTTTAAAATATCCTTCTCTGCTTCGCTGAGAACATCGCTTCCCAGGTATTTCAGAAAATCATTTCTCAATATTACTTTCTTGGGAATATTGACATTCATAATATGTCTTTGATAGTAATTAAGAAAAATCTTGCCTTTTGCGGTCGTATCCCTTGTCACAGCCAGCTTCCCCAGATAGTAGTCTATGTCATCATTCCTGTTATACAATTGATAGTTTTTACTTAAGTCAATCTTATCTGCCAGATCCGGGCATATCATGATCCTTTCCGAGCCGGCCTTAGGGATTCCAATTGGCAGGGTTATTGCCTTCTTCCTGTTTACCAGCACATATTTCCTCTCTTCAGCCTCGTTATCTCCAAAAACGTTTTTGTATAATTTGTTGGTCAGGTATACTTTCCCGGGCACAAATTCCTGATTATTGCCTGTATGCTTGTATCTGGCAATGAATTCAGTTTTGTTGCAGTGATTAAATACAGAATTCACCTGAAAAGAATCATTTCTTTGAAATCCGTATTTCTCTGCATCTTCCCTGCTGAATTCTATTTTATCTATAGGAATATGAATTTTGCTTTTTTCAGCCTCAAAAACGTATGTGTCGGAATCCCATTCACAATCATTCAATATGGATATGACAGAATACAGGCCTTTCATGAAACTCATAAACTCTTCCTCGTTTTCGGATACTTCCCTGTATTTCCTGTTGACTTCCACCTGGATGGACGGTATCCCGCAAACCGCCGCCATTGTTCTTGATACGTTGTTTTGCGGGCTTGCTGTGAATATTTTATTTTCTTCAACCTTATGAATTCCATATCTGCTGAATATGATCCGGAACAGGTCAGGGATAAAGTCAATTCCGCAAAGGTTATTTGAACCGTCGGTTCCCAGATCGATGTCAAATTCCCTGTTCTCCGCAGCTCCATGCAAGTCTATGAATATACGTATATTCTCCTTCCTGATAACGTCAATTACGCTGTTCTTATAATCCCCGTCCCCGTTTATGGGATCATAATTGGGGTCATAGTTGTCGTTTTTTGTTTTGTAAAACACATGGCACCCGGTCAGCAAGTGTATCATTCTGGCAATTGAGCCGGTAAATATGTCTGCACATTTTACCTTGCCGTTCCTCCAATGATTTACCGAATGAGGTGCCGATACCAAAACCGGTATGGTGCCCTTTTCATATATATAACCATAATCAACTTTTAAATCTCCATCATAATTATTCATAGAGAATGCCCGTTCAAACAAAATGGTCTTTTTTACTATGTATTCGCGGCTTTTATTGTTAATCATACGTACCTCACAAATCAATTTACTACTAAAGATTTAGCGTATCCTGCTTAAAATACTCCTTTACATCCCTGACCAGGGACTGTGTTCCTATTATGCACACCAGCCCGTCATCCTCAATCAAATTATATGCCGTTTCTATTGCATCTTCAATCTCAGCTTCATATATCAGTTTTTCTCCCAGCATAGGCTTTGCTTTGTCCATTTGAGCTGTTGTGAATTTCAAATGCTTGTTCTTTGATGTGGTGAAAATAATCCTTCTAGATACGTCATACATTTCATACGCGACGCCTTCATAATCCTTATCATCGGGAATTCCGACAATAGAGATTATATCTTTATTACCCATTTCACTTACAACTTCCCTGACATGTCTCGCGCATTCCCTGTTGATACACCCGTCAAGTATGGTTAGAGGGCTTCTGTTTATCACTTCCAGCCTTCCCGGCCATGTTATACTGCCTAATGCCTGTCTTATATTTTCTTCTTTGACTCCCCCCAGCAAATTCTCTGCTGTGCAAACGGCAATTGCAGCATTATATGCCTGATGGCGTCCCATCAGATTCAGCCTGATATTTCTGTATTTGCTATTCCGGGTAATGACATCAAAATAAGTGCCGTTTCTGTCAATGCATATGTTTTCACACAAAAAATCCTGTCCGAAGGTAAATAATCTGACCCCCTTATCACAGGCTTCCCTGCATATAACATCCCAGGCTTCCTTCTGCTGTACGCCGCTAACTGCAAACCTCTGGGTGCTGTTGATTATTCCTGCCTTGTTAAAGGCTATCTCCGGCAGATTACATCCCAGCTGCGGAATGTGCTCCAGAAAAACAGTATTGATGACCGAAGCTTCGCTATATATCCTGGTTATATCGTCATATCTTGCGCCTTTTCCGCATTCGAACACGTTGTAATCAGTCTTTTGATCCAGATAATACAGCATGGCAATAACAGCCGTAATACCGGCAGGCCCTATGTACCCAGCTTCTGTCAATTGTTTTTGCACTTCCGCTGCATAAGGCTCCAGAATATTTGCATACTTAACAAAATACTCCTCTGAAATTGCATTGCCGTTTATTCTGATTCTCTCCAAAAAGCTTACCAGATGCGGACTTGTACATAATCCGGCTTTAAGCCCGTGAGCCTCTATCAGTTTTGATATCATTCTGCTGACTGAGCCTTTCCCCTTGCTCCCTGTCACCAGTATATTCCTTTGTTTTTTATCCGGCTCCCCCGTTTTATCCAGAAGCATTCTTGTCAGATGCGGGCTTCTGGTCATCATATCCGGCATATCCTTTGGTATCTTATCTATTGCATTCATGTAGGAACTATATACGAAATCTTCCGCTTCTTTAGCATTATTAAAAATAGCAACCACTCCTATCAATTTGTTTCGCGATATACGAATAATGCGACTCATTCAATTATTATTAATTATTACATTAGGTTTTATTTTTAATCTCCTTGACATATCAATTAAGTAACAATGCTTTGTCCTTTAATATAACGTAGGGGGGATAAAAAGTGTTTAACAACAGGATTATATTCTTTTGCACCGGCCTTGCCCTGCTGGCAGCAGCACTTCAGGCTGTGCCCCTCATTTTCGGAACAGCATTTGCTTTTGCAGCATTACTGAATGGATTCCCTATATATTTAGCGGCACGGCTCAGCTATATACTGGGAATACTGGTTTATCTTTCAGCCGCAGCCCTATTGGCCTTTTATGATCCCTGCGAAGCTCTTTTTTTCATCTGTACCAACGGCATAATAGGACTTTCCCTGGGCATTATAAAAGACCGCTTCAGGAGTATCTATCCTATCCCTGCTCTTTCTGCACTATTGGATATAGCAATACTGTTCATAGTCAATTACCGGTTCGGCATAACCATTTTCAGCCCCTCTGCTTTTGGCACCCCTGTCAGTCAAGCTGCCGCCCTTATGTTTCCCATGTATTTGTATTGCTTGATATACCTGAAGCTGGCAATGTCTTTGGATAAACTTATTCACAGATACATTGAACTGGATATCCATCCATGACTTTTATCTGATAAAAGCCAGAGGATCCCTTTCCATAAGCGACTCAGGATTTATATACAAGGTTCCTACTGTAGTGGACCAATGCAGATGCGGTCCTGTTGAAAAGCCTGTCGATCCCACCTCTCCTATGATGTCGCCTTTTTTAACCTCAGCACCTTCCTCCACAAGAAGCTTGTCAAGATGGGCATAGGAGCTGTAGATATTGCAGCCGTGGTCAATTATTATTGTATTCCCTGTAACTTTAAGCATCATGGATAGCCTTACCACTCCATTATTGGCTGCCTTCACAGGATTCCCCCTGGCTGCTGCTATGTCAATACCTGAGTGCCTTCCGGACTCTTCCTTGTTAATGTATCTTATCATACCAAATTCAGTAGAAACCCTTCCTTCAACCGGTTTTACAAACGTGCCCTCCCATAGGGGTTTTTCCGAAGTAACGGATTTTGCCCTATCAGTATGAACCTTATCCATATTAAAATTATCATCACTTCTCTGTTCCTTCTGAGTGGTTGAAACAGTAAGATGCTGCTCTACAAACTCTTTATGGAGTACCTTAAAGGCTTCCTCTTTTTCAGCTGCAATTTCCCCATCCCTCAGAACCTGGACCTTGCAGCTGTAATCCCCTACTTTTGTTCTGCAGCTTGTTCCAACTATAGCCAGCCTTCCCTCCATAAAGCTGAAAAACCTTGGCTGCCCCTGCACTAGAGCAGTGGATACCTGAATATCATCCCTTTCCGTCAGGCCCTTGAGATATATTGCGAAGCAGTCTCCGGGCAGTAGTTCCGTCTCTGAGAATATGATTTCCGGTACAGGCTCCGATACAGGCTCCGGTTCCGGATTCGGTTCCGCCTTTTCAGGCTCAAAATAATCCTCCTGCAAGCCAATAACACCACAGACCGAAAAAAACAGAATACAAAATATAAGTGCTTTTACAAAATATTTACCCATCCCAAATTACTCCTTGCAGCCTGTAAAGATACAGGCAGCCATACCTTTTGAACGGCTGCCTGTGTCTCATATTACATTTTTAATCAAGCCCCTTCTGCATACAACCCATCAAAATTAAGCAATATATACATGCTCCCGTCATCTTTCTTTCCTATACCGTTTATATACTTGCTGCCGATATTCGATACGACTTCCGACACGGGTTCTATTTTCTCACTTTCCACAGTAATTACGTTTGATGCTTCATCGACAACGAAACCGGCTATAGTGCCTCCTGTATCGGCCACGATTATCTTTCTACTGTCTTCTGTGCCCGTATCTTCAAGCTGGAATCTCTTCTTTAGGCTTATTACAGGAATGACATTGCCCCTCAGATTAAGCACCCCTTCAACATAATCGGGGGTATTGGGTATCATTGTGGGCTTCTTGTAAGGAACAATTTCGTTAACCTTGAATATGTCTATGGCGTATTCCTGTTCATTCAATCTGAATAAAACCAACTGCATAATTTCCATTGAAGTACCCCCTTCTTTAATCAACCGGTTATTCTTTCAACTTATACTTCGACGTTTTTATGGGAATTCCTTCTTATCCGTATAACAGAGACTGTCTGTTGAAATACTTCTGCTACTTTTGTGATGATAAATTTTTTTCACGATATTTATATGTTATAATTAAAAAAATATATTTGATTTTCAACCGGCGGAGGTAAAACTATGAATAAAATATTGTACAAGAGTACCAGAGGAAGAGGTGGGCTGATAACTGCATCGGCCGCAATACTTAAAGGCATCGCAGATGATGGAGGCCTTTTTGTCCCGACTGAAATACCAAGGCCCGACATTTCCCTGGAAAAGATGATAAATATGGACTACAAAAGCCTGGCATACCACATTATGAAGGATTATCTGCAGGATTTTGAAGAATCTGAAATACGTGAATGTATTAATAAAGCCTATGATGAAAAATTCGATACACCAGAAATTGCACCTGTAGTAAAAAAATCAGGTGTGTATTTCCTGGAGCTTTTCCACGGGCCAACCCTAGCCTTTAAGGACATGGCATTGTCCATCCTTCCATATTTTCTAAAAACCGCTGCCAAAAAGCAGAAGCTGGATAGCGAAATCGTAATACTCACTGCCACCTCGGGAGACACGGGAAAAGCAGCCCTGGAAGGCTTTGCGGGGGTATCCGGCACTAAAATTATCGTGTTTTTCCCGGAAAGCGGAGTCAGTGAAGTTCAAAAATTGCAGATGGTTACCCAGACAGGCGAAAATACATATGTAATAGGTATACGAGGAAATTTTGACGATGCTCAGACCGGTGTGAAGGAAATGTTCTCCGACAAAGAACTGCAAAAGGATATGTCAGCCGCAAACTTCGTATTTTCTTCTGCCAACTCCATAAACATAGGCAGACTGGTTCCCCAGATAGTGTATTATTTCCATGGTTATATGCAGCTTTGCAGAATGGGTGACATTAAAGCCGGTGAAGAAATCAACTTTACCGTACCCACCGGAAATTTCGGCAATATACTGGCAGGATATTATGCAAAAAAAATGGGGCTTCCTATCAAGCACCTTATATGTGCTTCAAACGAAAACAAAGTGCTGTATGATTTCCTGAACACGGGAGTATATGATAAAAAGCGCAAATTCATTACAACCATGTCGCCCTCAATGGATATACTTGTTTCCAGCAACCTGGAAAGGCTTCTGTTTTATCTTTACGGTGAAGACAGCAGTATGGTGGATGAGCTAATGGCACAATTGTCCGGTAAAGGTGCATATATGATAAATGACAATGCGAAAGGTAAGCTGGATGATTTTCACGGATATTATGCGTCTGAAGCAGATACTGCCGAAGCAATAAGAAAAATGTATAAAGACTGCGGATATGTTATTGATACTCATACGGCAGTTGCTTTTTCAGCATACGGAAAGCACAGGAATCAGAAGTACGATGAAAATATAAAAACTGTGATTGTTTCAACAGCCAGCCCTTATAAATTTACGGCAGACGTAATGAAATCAATAGATCCCAAGTACTCGGTCCAAAACAGCTTCCAGCTGATAAAAGAGATGAACAGACTTACTGGGGCAGAAATTCCAAAGGGTATCAGGGATCTGGACAGCAGGCCTGTAATTCATAATACTGTTTGCAATAAAGATGAAATGAAGAAACAGACAGAAAAAATACTTGGCTTATGATTGTTCACCGCCGAACTTATAACCTACACCATAAACAGTCAATATGTATTTTGGCGATTTTGAATCCGGTTCAATCTTTTGGCGGAGATTCTTCACATGAGTATCTATGGTTCTGTCATAGCCTTCATAATCTTCGCCCAGCACAAGGAAAACAAGCTCATCACGGGTAAAGGCCTTATGGGGGTATTTCACCAAGGCCATTAAAATCTTGTATTCATTTGGAGTAAGGTTTACACGCTTTCCGTCTCTTTTTACCTCATGTCTGATACTGTCCACCAGCAGCTCCCCATCATTGAAGGACAGCACATCGGACAGGGGTATTATTTCATCCCCGGAGCGCCTTAAAAGAGCCATGACCCTTGCTGTCAATTGCCGCGGGCTGAAGGGTTTTGTAACATAATCATCAGCCCCTATTCCAAGGCCGGTCAGTATGCTTTCCTCTTCCACCTTTGCAGTAAGCATTATTATCGGCACTCTTGATTTTTTTCTTATACTCCTGCAAATATCCTCTCCTGACATGTCAGGAAGCATCAAATCCAATATTATCAGATCGGGATTTATCCTCTCAAAAAGCTCCAGGGCTTTGCTTCCGTTATAGGCTGTATAAACTTTATAACCGCTTTTCGTCAAATATGATTCAACCACTTCTGCGATCTTCTCTTCATCATCAACTACAAGTATCCTTTTTGCATTTTCGTTCACTGTAATCCCCCCTTATATGCATTTTACCACAACAAACTACCCTATTATTCCCAAGTGCTCAAAAAGAATCTTCAGCCCGATGCATATCAGTATGAATCCTCCGACTGTCTCAGCTTTCTTTTTCAGCAAACCGCCGCACTTGTTTCCTATATATACTCCTGCAAAGCATATTGCAAAGGTTATCGCTCCAATCAAAACTGAAGATTGGATTATTGAAACTCTCAAAAATGCAAAGCTTATACCGACTGCCAGAGCATCTATGCTTGTAGCTACGGCAAGTACAATCAATCTGCCCATGCTCAGTGGATTTTCACATACTGTACCCTGATTTGATACGGCAACCTCGCACATTCCCTCAACGTCTTCTTCTTTGTCCTCCGCCCCGCAAGCCTCCCGTATCATCTTTCCTCCTATGAAGGCCAACAAACTAAAGGCTATCCAATGGTCGATACTTACTATGTATTCTTTGAACTGGGATCCTGCAAGCCAGCCTATTAAAGGCATCAAGGCCTGAAACACCCCGAAATACAGGCCGACTTTCAATGCATGCCCGATTTTAAGATCCCTGATAATGATTCCATTGGTTACAGATACTGCGAAGGCATCCATCGAAAGGCCAACCGCAATTAAAACAATTGATAGTATATCCATGTCTCTCCTCCATTCATGCTTCTGAAGTACCGGCGCATTTTGATTTATGTTGTGCAAACAAAAAGAGACTATGTATAACAAAAACGTTATACATGAGTCTCATTATTTCAGGCAAGCCAGACGTTTCCATCAGTATGTTGACTTTGCCGCACAAACGTGCCAATTACTCCCCCATGTTGACTTTCAACTTCTAACCTTAATTATAGACAAGTTCCCGCTATTTTACAACTACTTTTTTGGGGCCGGGATTTGTCAACATTTCCAGTAACCTAACTTCAGTATTAACATAATATGTAACTGGGGACATACCAATTTTTATAAAGGCATTGGAGGTGAAAGTATGGCGAGTAGATTTATGAAAGGCATCAAGTGTACTCCTGCGGAACCGCCCCAAAAAAAGAACTTCAGGTATGAAGAATTCCTGATTCTGATTCTGTTGTTTGTTCTGCTTGCCGCGAGTCCTTCTTTGGGATTGGACAGCAGTTATTTCTTTATCATTATTATGGCTGTTATTGCTCTTGGGGGTATAGATAAAGCCTTTGGATTAACAGGCAGAAACATTGTATAAACGAATCGAAAAAAAGTCTGGCCCAGCCGGCCAGTTTTTGATTGTTTTAAGTGCCCAAGCTATGTTCTGAAAGTAACCAAATTATAAATATTACATAGTATGGAGTAGGACATGTAAGGACTATCCCTCATTATTCAAGGAGGAGGTGAGACCATGCCATTAGGCTATGGTTATGGTTATGGTTATGGATACGGGTATCCATGGTATGACTACGGATATGGATATACTTATCCATACTACAGAAGCTTTTTGGACTTCCTGGCATTGACAGCATTTTTCGTTTTGGTTTAGCAGCTCTCAATGAATTACTTTAGATAAGTCCAAAATTTTCAAGGAAAGGGGGGTTAAATATGGCAAATAGTTATGGAGGAGTAAATCCATGCGGCACGCCTGATTTTTGCCGGCCACAAGCAGTATCACCTTTTGAAAAGAAGTGCGACGGCAACGGCTTCCTGCTTCTGCTTCTTCTGTTCATACTGTTGGCGGCAGGTCCATCCTGGGGTATAGACAACAACTTCTTCTTCATCATCATACTTGCAATAATCGCCTTTGGCGGTTTTGGAAGGACCTTCGGCTTCAATGGCGTATACTAGTCTTCAGCCTGATGAGTTTTAAGACCTAACCTTAACGGTTAGGTCTTAAACTTAAGCTCCGGACTTATTAATACGAGCATATGCATATATTATGAATATTTTATAGCATTCTTAGGGCATGATTTTGCACAGGCAGTACATTCCAGGCATAGTCCCCGGTCGATTTCCGCAGGCACCTCCCTGCCCTCCATTAATACCGCCTCAGCCGGGCACGTTTTTTTACACATCCCGCATTTTATGCAGCTGTCCTTATCCACCTTCCAATAATGCTTTGCATATCTGCCGGTTATATTCATAAATGTGCCGTAAGGGCATAGATACCTATGCCATAAGGCAGGTACGAATACCAGGGTCAGTAATGCACCCGTAACGGCAAGCACAGGCAGAACAGGAAGCTTCTTTCCTGATTTCAATGTAAACACCATAACGGCAATAAAAAGCATTAACACCCCGTATCTCACTATAGTGATCTTAAGTCGCTCCGGTACAGCTTTTCTTTTTATTCTAAGCTTGCCGTAAAACCAGTTTATACCATCGGTTATGGTATTAATCGGGCATATCCATCCGCAGTAAAATCTTCCAAATAAAGCTGCAGCAAAAACACTGCCCAGAAAAACGAACATCCATATGTGCACTCTCCCTCCGGCAATTAATACAAGGAAGGCGGCAAGAAAAACAACCTGAATGGCCGGCTTAAACTTTAACAGCATTAAAACCCCTCCATTAAACGGATTCACTTATGACATTATTATAATCCTTTATTATCATTAAGCCGGTAACATAAGTTACCGCGCAGTCAAAAAGGCATGTCGGTCCATTCATGAAGAAAGGCCTAACCTTTGCGGTTAGGCCTTTCTGCTTATCTTAAAGATATTTTTGTATTGAATCTATATCCTTGATATAAATATTACAGCGATCATAGCTGATTATACCTTCCTTCTTCATCCTGATCAATTCTCTGGAAAGAGAAGGCCTTTGAACTCCAAGCCTATCCGCCCATTCTTTCCTGCTCATCTGCAGGTTAATGACAAGCTCTTTTTGACTTATGTACTCCTCATATATCAATTCACATATTTTCTGGCGAATAGTCTTCAGAGTAACCTGCTTCAACCTTCCACTGAGGGTTAACGCCTTATCCGACAAAAGTCTTAAGAACTCCGTCAGAAAGTCTGTATCCTTCAGGCAAAGCTGCAGCACTGCTTCCTTCGGTATTCTTAGAATTACTGAATTTGTTCTTGCTATGGCCGTCATCGGGTAATAGTTACCCGAGCCAAAAAGGAGGTTTCCCCCAAAGGTTTCACCTTTTTGAAATTCTGCAATGGTTAGCAGCCTTCCATAGGAATCAATCTTCTGTATTTGAATAATTCCATCAAGTACAATACTTAAAGCCTCACATTTGTCATTTTCAAGAAAGATAACGCTGCCCTTTGAATAAAACACCAGTTTATACTTCAAAGCCCTGAAGAATTCGAGCAGGTTTTCGCCGGTATATTTTTTAAATATCGGTACTTCGCTCAAAATGCTGATATATCCTTCAAGTTCCATAAGCAGTTCCTCCTGACGGTTGTTTGTAACACATATTACCGATTCTTGCTTTATCAATTATTATAATATATTTACAGTCAGATTGAAAGGCAGGGAGAATAGGACACACTCCGGCTGCTGCGTGAAAATGGAAAGAGAGGTAATATCATTGATTAACAAGAGCAAAGCAATAAAGGTTATAACATTTGTTTTTTTATTGGCTGCAGGTTTCTTTGCATACCGAAAACTATCCGTACATTTTATGAATGATATGAACACCGGCAGCAGTACCGCAGCAGAGGACCTGGGGGTTGTAATAGAAGCCGCAGCTGTCCTCAAAGAAGACCTTAATGAAAGAATATCATATGTCGGAACATTGTATCCCAAGGATACGATGCAGGCAGCCGCCGCAATCCCGGCTGAAATACTGGAAATATACATGGACGAAGGGGATTATGTGAGAAAAGGCCAGATAATGGCAAAGCTTGAGGATGAGAACATTATTGCTGCAATAAATACCCTCCAGGCTAAAATTGATACTGTTGAGTTCAATCTTGCATATAACAGGGCATTCAGCCACATTGTAAAAGATATAAATGCAATCATCGGCAGCTATCCAATGCCAAAAGGATATACTGCGGAAATGTCCGGTGAACAGGAGAAACTGGGAGATGCCATGGGAGATATGATATTTTCGTTGGCATTGGCTGTAGTAGTTGTGCTGGGATTCATACTCTTGACGGGTACTGTCGTTAATAACTCAATACTTCTGATTGACTTTGCAGTCAGCTTCAGAGAAAAAGGATTTTCTGTGGAAGAAAGCCTGGTTGAAGGAGTAAAGTCCAGGTTCAGGCCTATAATGATGACTGCTCTGTCCGATGTGACCGGCATGCTCCCCTTGGCCATGCAGCTGGCCCTTGGGGCAGAAAGGTTCTCGCCGCTTGCGATTACTGTAACCGGAGGAATGATAGCTGCTACACTGCTGACAATGATTATAATACCTGTTATTTACGCATCCCTTGAAGCAATCAGATCCGGATTGTCGGCAAAAGCAGCAGCTCTTTCCAAGAAGCAGTAACACCGTATCCTTTCTCCGGCATCAAATCAGACTGAGTTCTTTCGCCCGGAGGATCGCATCCTTCGCATTGCTTGCATCCAGCTTTTGATAAGCCAATTTGGTATGGTATCGGACAGTATTAATAGAAAGTCCGGTCAGTTCAACGATTTCAGCGTTTTTATAACCTTTGGCCAATAGTTCTATCATATGTTTTTGCTGTGTTGAAAGCTTCACCGGTTTTCGGCCTATGTCAGAAGTAATCCCTTTATACCGCTTTGATTGCTCATAGACCGACAGATACACCGTTTTTAAATAAGCGCTGCCGGGCATAGCTGTTCCATGTCCCATGTCAGCCTTCCTAATCAATTTTTTCAGAATAGGTAAAATCGCCTTACCTTCATCCGCAAATACTCTGATATAACAGTAGGGTTCCATATCCGATAGAGTTTTTTGAAGAAGGGCAGAAGCTTCTGCTTCGCTGCCCGTCAGTCGGAGAATAACGGCCAGCAGCACGGCGGCTTCGGCCGCGTCCAGAAGCCTGTGATAATCCGTGCACAGCTTCCAAAGCCTTTCGCATAATAATCTCGCTTTTTCATGTTCTCCCAGAACAATATAAGCCCTTACCGTTGTAAAATGCAAAAAAATCTTTTGCAGTTCCGGATAATAGGATTCAGTTATGAAGTAACTTTCAAGCCATTCCTCTGCCGCTTTCCTGTCGCCGTCCAGGAGTCTCAGCTTTGTTTCATAGGCAGAGAAGACGGGAAGCAGGTACAGCAGCCTTTTCGTTTTCAATAAAGCTGCTATCTCCTTCCTGCACCGGTCAGCCTCCCTGTCCCTGCCTGCCGCATATAGGCAGGAGGCAATCTGCATCCTTGACAGAAATATGAGTTCGGATGAAACGGTAGCCGGATTTTCCACCAACATCGAAAGCGCATCCTGAATCCGATTTTGGTCATACAGCAGCCCGGCGCGTATTCCCGATTCAATGATGGCATACTCGCTGCCCAAAAGGGATGAAAATACAAGAGAGAATTCGGCGAAATGCGCCTCCGTGTTCAGCGCGTAATGGGAATAATCCCGGTAAGTCCTGTGGAAATAAGGCATGTTATGGCTGATCGTTTTCGGAATATTCCCGGGATCTACATCAAGGGGTACGGCGGCTGCCTGCAATCTTGCAAGCTGCTCCATAAACGTATATCTTTGATCTGCTGTATACACAAAAAGTGAGATCTCCAGCAGAGCTTTATTCTCCCGGACAATATCATAAATCCTGTCATACAGTCTGTCAGAATAGAAATACAGCTCCTCAGCATCGTCGAATAATAGGGCACACCAGGCGCAGCCGACATATAAACATGGATTTTGCTCCAGGGTTTCAGCTGACAGCTTGTTAATAAAATGCAACTTGGACATCTCCGAGCTTGATTGCACGTTGAACTTCATAAAGTAATACAAGGCATCGGCAATTCCCTTGCCGCAGTTACACTTTATATAAAAACAAAGTGCGTTGAAAAAGTCGCCTGAATTAAAATAATAATTTGCCGCCCTTTGATACAAAACCTGCAGATCCATTTCGGGCTCTTCCAATAGCTCCTCCCGCAAGAAATCCAGAAACAAATTATGGTATCTGTATTCGGTCTCCCGACGGCTGAGAAACATATTTTCGCCAAGCAGTTGGAGAAGAATCTGCTGGCTTTCCGGGTTCTCAGTAATCTGCCGGCAAAGCTCCGCAGAAAATTTATCTACAATAGCGGTCTGCAGCATAAATATCCGTAAGTCCCTGTCAAGCTTATCCCATATTTGTGCCTTGATATATTTGCGCAGAGGATTAGTGGGAGATTTTTCACCCGGGTAAAAATCTCCGCTCATTGCCAGAGCGCTTACCGCGATGGCCCAGCCTTCGGTCAGGGCATACACTTCTTCAGCCTCCCTCTCGGTAAGGAAACGTCCGAAGCTTGCGAAGTGCCGCCGTATTTCATCTCCTTTAAATGCCTGCTCATCAGCACCGATACAAGCTATTTTCCCGCTTTCCTCGTATTGGTAAAAAGCCTCCGACAGCTCGTTGCGGCTCAATATCAGAATAGTAACGGATAACGGAAGCCGTTTTAAAACATAGATCAAAGACTTAATAATTTCTTTATTGGTAATGAGATGGAAGTCATCAAACACAAGGGCGTATGTACAATCCTCAAAGGAAAGCAGTGAGAGGATCTCGATGGCGTATTCAACCGGTGATGCACTAAATTCCGGGGCTTTGATCAGTTCCGCCAGATTTTCCTCCTGTGGGACTGCAGAAAAGAGCGCCATACAGAAAATTCGATAAAAGCCTGCCAGCGTGTTATCATATGCGTCAAGGCCAATCCAGATGGTTTTGTATT
>Ga0208695_1001266_pt1 | contig 21539 bp, 19 predicted proteins | sample AD_UKC111_MetaG_FD_184449 | JGI IMG/M metagenome (GOLD analysis project Ga0208695, IMG submission 184449) | Active sludge microbial communities of municipal wastewater-treating anaerobic digesters from Hong Kong - AD_UKC111_MetaG (SPAdes)... | ecosystem: Engineered > Bioreactor > Anaerobic >...
TCCCAGGAGCAACCCTCTGTTTCCTTTTTTATTTCACTAAAAGCCATTTTTTACGCTTGGCTAGGTCGTGTAACGTTTAATCCGGTAAGTTATGCTTTTTAAAAACGAGTATTTTCAGTAAAGTCATAATTAAGATTAGTTTGTAGATTACCCTAAAATGTCCCGCCGGCCAAGCCCCGAAAAGCATCCGGTGCCCCCCAGAGACTAGCCCCCTCCGTGTTCTGAGAGATGGTTCCTTTGGGTGGATAAAGCTAGTTCCTTGAGGAAAGCTTTTAGAGAGGGATATTATCAAACAACCTCGTACATTGAAATTGGATTTCTATTCGCTTTGAATATCAATTAGGAAATCATTGACAGGAGATGGCCATGCCCAATTTAGGCAAATATGAAATACATGAACATCTTAGGCGAGGCGGATTCGGCACTGTCTATCGCGCCACGGAAACTACACTCGAAGGCGAAGGCACCCCCCCCTGCTCACCACTGATCTGGACTTTCAGCACTGATCTTTTTGCAGCGGAGTTATTAATTCAAATGAGGATAAATACTGGTGCAAACAAATAATTTTCCTAAACGGATTGCTATAGTGCATGATGCCCTTGTGGTCCGGGGAGGTGCCGAACGTTTGACAGTTTGTCTAAGTCAGACCTTTCCGGATGCTGATATTTACACATCCGCCTACTTGCCCGAAAAGACCTACTCCTATTTCAAAACCAAAAAAATCCATACCCTGCCTGGCGCAAGGTTGGTTAAGAATGAGCGTCAATTTAAGCGTTTTTTTCCGCTTTGGTTTTTTGGCTTCCGAGGATTAGATCTTTCAGAATATGACCTGGTGATTTCTTCATCTACATATCTCGCCAAATTCATTCGGCCTCCAAAAAAGGGAAAACATATTTGTTATCTACACAGCCCCTTTCGATTTTTATGGAAACGAGAATCCTATTCTGCCGATAGTTTACCCTTCAACCGCTTGGTAATGGCAGCAATAGATCTGGTCAGGCCGATAATTCAACAGGCAGACAAACACTTTACTGACCAGATTTCATACCTGATCACCAACAGTAATAATACAGCTAGCTTTATTCGCAAGATTTATGGTCGTGGCGCCGAAGTAATTTATCCTCCAGTCGAGGTGGATCAGTATCAAATCACAACTGAGCGAAAGGACTTTTACCTTATGGTCAGCAGATTAATATCTTACAAGCGTGTCGATCTTGCTATTCAAGCTTGTGAACAAATGCATAGAAAATTATTGATCGTCGGTGATGGATCAGAACTTGAGCCTTTACAAAAATTCGCCGGGGAATACACGAAATTCCTTGGCAAAGTTAGCGATGAAGAGTTGAAAAAACTATATTCCCAAGCCCGTGGATTGATTTTCTCCGGTGTGGACGACTTTGGCATGGCACCAATAGAAGCTCAGGCCAGCGGCTGCCCGGTCATTGCTTTCCGTGCTGGTGGTGCGGTTGAAACCGTTATCGAAAATGTGACCGGTGTTTTTTTCCAAAATCAAACAGTTCCCGACTTGATTGCCGGACTGGATCGATTTGAAAAAATTGATTTTGACTCACAAAATATAAGGCAGGCAGTCCTGCGTTTTGACGTATCAGTGTTTCAAAATAAAATACGGGATTTTGTTCGTTCAGTTATGTAATCTCTCGTCATTTCTGACATGACCATGTGGCTTCTGGGTCAACCAGGACTGTCTTCTCATGATCAAGTTGGATGACCGCAAACGAATGGATAATTACTCTGTTTGCTCCCCAGAGATTATCCTGTCCAATTTTACAACCTACCAGGATCACATTGCTACCATCTGAGAAACTTTGATCTGGAACAACATGGACCAGATAATTCACAAATACGTGCTCTTTGCCAAGAACCATTAATTCAAAACTTGGTGTGCCACTCATATAAAAAGAACTACGATAATAACTTGCATTAAATGCGCTACCACTAACGATCAGATGATCTGGATTGCTGAAGAATACTTTCCAGTCCTGTAATGTTACTAAACCACTGTCCACCAATTTTGCTTTCGCCACTTCAGTAGAATTATCGCTTATTTCTTGGGGTAATTTATTGGGAAGATATTTGATCAGAGGGGGGACAAGGCCAAGGATCAAGAAAAAGCACATAACACTTAGGATCGGAAGTATTTTTCTCCGCGAGTTGGCTCCAACTTCCTCGCTTCGAATTGGATTTATTCTCAGTGTAGGCTTGCATAAGGCAATCAACCAAACAACGAAACTAAGAATACCCATGGAGAAGTAAAGTAATGTAACCCAATTGACTGGTTCCAGATAGCGCCCGCCTGAAGTTTTTGAGACAGCATTTCCTAAATGGTACCCCAGTTGAATCAGCAAAGGGGCAAGTCCAGCAATTCCGAATTTCTTGTGCGCGATTCCAATGCCAAGAAAAACAAATATGAAATTTATCAACAGTAATATGCCATTCTGTACCAACAAATTAGATGTCCAGATCGGTCTGGTTGGGGTATTTTCCCAAATTGGCTGGCCAACTTGATCGCTCAAGTCCAGTAACGAAAAATTTACAGGCAATATAGCAATCGAACTAACTTCGTTGTTTAAAAAATGCAGTAGAATAGCAGATTTACCTGTTCGAGCAATATTTTCCTGTGGATACACGAGAGCCTGAGCCGGTGGTTTGGTTTCCTCATGTTGTTGGAGATCATTGGTGGTAATAATAGTCTGCTCGTCCAAATACCGACTGGAGACAACATCCTGGATTTTCGCCACATAGTAATTAGTGCCGTCTGCGCCTTTGGCTGTGATCACAAAAGGAGCAAACGAGAGGCAAAAAGTAACCGCAAACACCGCAATCCCCGTTATGGATGTTTTGGGTTGTTTGCGGTTGCAAATGAGATATGTTAAAAGGATTCCGGGAAGGATAAAAACTGGAGTGAAGCGAATCAATGCAGCCAAGCCAAGAATTCCTCCAGCGATTGTAGCCCATATATGATTTTTGGGATTTGTGAACCACCTAAATACAACCAGACAAAATGCGATCAAAAACAGAGAAGTTAATAATTCTGTAGCTTCCAATTTTGTATTGATACTGCCCACTTTTTGGTAAAGTAAGATTGCATTGCTACCTTCCAGAAGCGCAAGCAAAGCGACGAATATCCCCCCAGCAACACCCATTCCTTTTTTCCCGAGCAAAAAAAGCAGTGCAGGAATCAATGATAAAAAAGCTACTTGGAAAGTTATATAATTATCAATCCGTTGCCCAGCTAACCATTGCGCTAACGCCAAAAATAACATGTAAGCCGGTTTATCTGTAAGCCACTGATTGTAAATACCCTGCCCTAGAGTGATGTAGTGCGACCCAATACTGTATACAGCGTCGTTAATACTGGGATAACATTGATTATTGGGAGGATATGGACCTGGTCGATCATCTGTACAGGTAAAAGGTGTTGCGTTCCAAACGAGGAATGTAATGCACCAAAGAAGGAGGAATGTGATTACGACCCGCAAAACGTTGGTTTTGGTCTGACTTGGTTTATTTTGTTCTAAGAAGAAAAGGATAACAAATAATACTAAAGCACTGAGTAATTGCAGCGCTGAAAGAGGTGCCCCTGGAACCGAATATAATTGACCTACAAAGGAACCGTGATAAAAAAGCTTTAAGATTAATATAAGCATGATCCCTGCAAATGAAAGGATCCATAACCATAAATATCTCTTTAGAAAAGCAATAATTCTCGACCATTCGGGATGCATAAAATCACCGGTTGATAATTTTGTATAGAGGTAGAATTGAAAACTGATCAATTCCAACCATAATAGTAATGGTTTAATGCGGATGAAAATAGCGGCATAGATGGTCAACCGATCTGCAGGCAGCCATATCGTAACCCAAAGGCACAATCCAGCAATGACACCCAGCCATTTAATGATATGAATAATATTTTGCTTCTCGAACCACTTATTGTGTAAATTAATGATTTTTCGTGAGTTGAAAATTAAGAAGATCCCCAAAGCAAAAATCGCCAATGTAGTGCCTAAGATAATTAGTCGGGGCAACGAATATCCCCAAAGAATTGCATTCTTAGGATCGGCTGGGATCATGAGCAGGGAAATAATTACTCCTAATCCCTCTACAAGGTTGGCTACAGTAAACAAATGATAAAGACGAATCTTGCGACGATTTGAATTCGTAATATCAAATTTCATGTTTTCCTCTTTTTAAAAATTTTCTGGCATAAACCGAAAATTCTTACCTCAACCAAATCCTTAATGGCTACTCAAAGGAAAATGTTTGTCAAATATTTCTTCACCAAGCATATCCAAAACGTAGGCTCTACTGAAGATAGGCTTAAATATAGAGATTTATTCTCCCTGACCACTGATTATGATCCAAACTGTTTTGATTGAGATATACAAATCCATCCATAGTGAATAATTTATTATGTAGAATTCATCCATCTGTAATCGCTGTTGAAAAGAGACATCGTGCCGCCCCATAACTTGCCACCAACCGGTTAACCCTGGAGATACACGTTCGATTAATTTTATGGAATCCCCCATTTCTTCTAGCTCTTCTGGCATATATGCTCTTGGACCGACTAAACTCATTTCACCCCGCACGACATTCCAGATTTGAGGAAATTCGTCCAGACTGGTTTTTCGTAAAAACTTTCCCATCCGGGTAATTCTGGGATCGTTACGAATTTTGTGGTATTTATTGTATTCTTTGCGAAGTTCTTTATCGTTCTTTAAGAGTTCTACTAATTTCTCGTCAGCATCCGTAACCATTGTCCGGAATTTATAGAGGTTAAACCTTTTTCCACTTTTTCCAACCCTTTCCTGTACGAAAATAATTGGCCCGGAAGAATCAAAATGGATTAATACTGCTAGAACCAGGAAAAACGGAAGTGTAATGGCGATGATTAAAAAGCAAATGATTAATTCAGTAAGCCTTTTCAGTGATCTCGTCCAAGGATTGAGTAGATTGTATTGAACTTGAATCGCCGGAAGTCCGGCCAAATCAAGAGGTTTCATCGATAAAGAACTTAATGTCGATTCATCCATCACATAAATCAAATCCGGGAATGACAGACTTAGTTCGTAAATCTGTTCGTTTTTCCTTTTATTTAATTCATTGGAGCTTGTCACGAAAACTGCCAATTTGATACCACAACTTCGGATTTCTTGTTGCAATTCATTTGAATTTGAAAATGCCGGCACGCCATCGATGTATTCTGCCTCGAAATTTGCATCGAGAATTAAAGCAACAACAGGTTTGAGGGCAAATCGACGCGCATGTTTGAATCCAGCGATGATTTTGGCGACATCTTTTTTCTTGCCAATTACAACGACAGGTTGCCCCCACCATGAACACAATGACCCGCGATTATGAATAAATAATCTGAACAACGAGATGATTGTAAAGGAAAAAATCCAGGCTGCAATAAAGACGAATCTGGAAATCTGACTACCAAATCCAAAAATATAAATTGCTAATCCAACAATCACAAAAGAAACAGAAACAAGTAAGATGATTTGCTGTAATTCGATCAACCCAGATTTTTTGGATCCGGGGTAAAAACCATAAGCAACAAAAAGTCCCAATATTACGATATTTAAAAAATACAAAATAGGAGCTAGTATTTTAAAATTTACATTTCCCCCCAACGAAGGAATTAATGCATCACGTAACAAATAGGCTGCAAAAAATGATAAGGAAATCGAGATAAGGTCGGAAACAAAAAGAATAATTGATACTAACCAGGGCTTGTAATTATTTTTGGGCAAGAGAATTTTTTTGTATTTTTCCATGTAAGAAGGCTTCCCCGAATTGAAATTCTACAGAGTGGTTTAAATTATATACCTCATTATTTGTTTTGATAAATATTTTTACTTGAATTTGCACATCAAATTCTTTACAGAATTTTACCTCGTTGCATAATCCGGAACAAGACGGCCAATAATTCCGAACCATTGCGGCTTTTTTTTTAGGAAAATCGGAATGAGTGGCCGACATCAATCGGAATCAGAAATAAAAAGGGATCTAAACAGAACTGGTTAATCTTTTAAGATGTATCATCTTAATCTTCCGGGAGAAGGAGAAGAACAATGTCACAGGAAAGGATAACCGTGCGAAAAACCAAAGAAGTACTCTGTCTGAAATGGGAGTGCTAAATCAGCGAGCGATCCATAGCCCGCGGTTGCCGAATATCACGCAACACCGTCAGTGAATACCTCAAACGCACTGAGGCAGCAGGGTTGAAGTGGCTCCTATCAGAAGAGATAACAAATAACCAACTCTATAACGTCTTTTCCCAGAAAAATATAACTAAATCCAATAGCAGTTTATGTGACAGACTGGCAAGCAGTCCACCTGGAATTATGAAAAAGGGAGTCTCCGTGTAATAATTGTGGATGGGATACCTTCTTCTATGGTAGTTCTGTGCAAGCATTTAATGGTAGTAAATACTTCCACCGGGAAAGAAATTTATATAAGCACTCTCAACTCTCCAGTGCGGACCGAGTCGTATGTACGGGTATAAGTTCCGCCCATTGGGACTTGGTCCGCACTAGACCGCTGTTGAACCATTTGAAGCAGGTTTAGACGTATCGTAACCTCCAAAGAGCGATCTTTGTGGATGTAGACCTTTTCAACCAACGTATTTACAATCTTTCGTTTCAATTCAAATTGTTCAAGCCGTTCCTCATCTGTTTGAGGGACGGTATTTAATTCCAATAAACCAATCTTCAGATCAGCAAAATATTCCCGCGCATATTCTTCCCACTGATTGAGGGCAGACAGTAAAGATTGATCAGTTACCATCTCCATTTCCTGCTTCAACGTAATTTCTTGGGCTGAAAGATCTGCTAACTGCTCATCCATGTCTTGTTCTGAAATACTTCCTTTACGCGCCTGGGTGATCACCCATTTCCGTTCTAAAACCAGATTATCTATCTCTCGCTGAATCCGTTCGTTATCCTCGGTCGCAGAATGAGCTTTTCTGCTCAGATCATCGACATAATCTCTTGCCCTGGCAATTAATATCTCCGGATCTTCAATCGCAGCCTTTACTTTACCCCAAACATAGTCATCTGCTTTGAGGTGACCAATGCTGCGGGGACAGTCTTCATGAATCAGTTCCTTGTGATGTTGGGTGCAGCAATAAGTGCTGGACATGGTCTTACGCGGCACAACCTCACCTTTACGGTTCTTTCGGGTTGTAGAAGATTGGGTTCTGCCGGCCCATTTACGCCCACAGGCGCATTTCAATAAACCACTGACCAAATAATCATGCCGGTAATTGAACATGGGGTGCTTTACGTTCCGCTCTCGAACAATTAGAAATCGTTCATATGTCTTGGAATCAATAATTGGCGGTGCGGGAATTTCGAATACTTCTCCATCTCGACTTTGTTGCTTGACCCCGCGATAATATGCGTCGGCAGCTTTTAGAATGGATTGAATGGATGTGATAGCCCAATCAATTTTCCGCAGTCGAGTTGAACCTTTTTGGGGCGCACGAGCCTCTATCAGCCGGCGGCGGATTTCCATTAGTTTGATCCCCTGGTTGTACCATTCGAAAACTTTTTGCACCCACTTGGCTTCTTCCTCCACGATTTCAATAACCTCACCATTCCTACGATAACCGTAGCGATCCTGCCCGGTGTTTGCTTTCCCATTACGTAAACGAGCCTTAACTCCCATGCTCATGCGTTCACGCATCCCTTTTAATTCCATGCTGGCAACCCATGCTTTGAGTGGGGCCATCATGGGATCAAATGATTCTCGGGCGAGAAGAACTTGAAGATGATTATCCTGAATAGTATCTAAAACAGTAAGCATGGCCCGCATACTGCGGTAAAGGCGATCTTCCCTCCAAGCAATCATGTAACCGAAACGGCCGGCAGCCGCATCCTTCTGCAGCTCCAATAATTGTGGTCTGTCCACTCGTGTCCCCGAAGGATCAACCAACCGGCCTTTGACCCTGTATTTTTCTGTATCTCGATAAATCTTATAAACGGTAAGATTGTTTTGTTGAGCCAGAGCCCGGCATTCTGATTCTTGCTCATCCGGGCTGGCTTTTTCGCCCTGGTGTTCAGATGAGGTTCGTACATAAATGGCGGCAAGTCGGTTGGAAGGTTTTATTTCATTCATTCGAGTACCTCAACCCCGTGACCATTGCGGCGAATTTTTCCAGAGTGCACCAGGTGATCGTTGTAGCTATAAATGGTCTGTCTGGAAACATCCAATATACGAGCCGCATCACTAATTCCCAGAGTAGGATTGACACGATACGCATCCAATAACCTGTCAAGTCGATTGTCTAGTTTTGCTTTTCTGCCTGCCTGTAATCTGTTCAAATTCATGTCAATCTGTCCATTATTTGACATATCGCTAGACATAGAGGGTTCAAACAAACCCCTCAAATCTTGACGCTGAAATCCATGGTTCATCTGACGGTCTGCTTTACGTTCAGCTTTTTCATTGGCAATTTGCTGAAGTCGCTTCTGATAATCCTTTCGTAGTGCTATGACCGTAACACCTGTCAGGCTGAGAAAAGGGAAAATTGCCGGCGCGATTACCGACCAGGAAGGTTGGGTATCCAAAACAACAGTGAGAAGAACAGCGACTAAAAAGTAGATAACAATTAAAAACACCGCCAGCCAAAAAGGAGCTGGAGGATCATTCTTGCGCCGATTCTGATTAAATTGGTAGAGATCCAAGGCTGTTGCGCAAGTGACTAAGCCAAGCGACTCGATCACAGCAGCCGCAAGAATTCCAATCGGTATAGGCCATTCAAGGTGGGTCACAGTTGCCCTACCAACCAGGTATGCAGTAGGAACAGGAGCGCACCAAGGTGCAACCTTTGCCACCAGATCAATCGCTCCATTTTCAAAATTATCGATATTGCGTAAATCCATTTTCACCTCATTCATAGAAACAAAAAACCGCTCATCCTCACCGGGAGAGCGGCCGATAACATAGCTTGATGCTGTACCGAGTGTTCTGGTACAATACCTTCAGCCCTGTGCCGTCAACCCGGCGAGAGGGTTAGGGCCATGTTCGTGTTACCAGCACTGACTTGGCCCGTTATATGGGTGATTAATGTTCACCTATATGAACATTATAACATAAAAATAAAGATGTGGAAGTGGGTCAACCCTGATGTTTTGGACCTCTTCTTCTCCCTTGCGCTTCCACTTTTTGTAGATAATCCATAAGAGATTGCCGGTTGATCATCAAAGCAGAACCCCATTTGCGAGCCACAATTTCGCCAGCACGTATTAGCCGGCGTATGTGATTCGGATGGTACCCGCTGATCTCGGCAGCCTCTGTTGTTTTAAGCCATTCTTCAGGCATAAAAAATACTCCATCATGATTCTAATGTCTCATGACGTTGAATGCAATAAAAGCTCTCCTCTTATTCAATTATTAAAGTCCTGACTTGCCAATCCTCGATGTCAAAAGCGGGGTTTGCGGTATATGCTGGGTTTTAGAAATCAAATCTCACGGTAATTTCTTTTTTTTGCTCAGTCTGCTTTATTAATCCCGCAAATCCCGCATACACCGCAAGAAAATTGCCAGCGAGCTACCTTTGAATGACTGTCATTAGAACAACGCTCAATCCGCACTTGTGACTCTCCATAACGGGTACCTTGACGCTGAACAAAACCTTTCCCCAATCTTTTCTTGAAATTTGGCCGAATGTAACCACGTTCATCCAGCGGTGCTTCAAAAGTGTCCGGTAACAAATCCATTAACTCAGGTATTGAAGCCAGTTCTTTGCAAACTTCTGCAATCGTGACTGGAGCACTCTGAAAGATTTCGTGAAGTGCCATCAAGAAGGCTTCCCACTGGGGACCCTCATCATCAATAATTTCATAAAGACTCTCCAGGTTATCTAGAAATCCGGATATTCCAGCATATGTCAAGATTCCCCCAATAACCTTTGACCACTCTAAAAATCCACCAATGACCGGTGAACCACTTGCCGGCCGATCTGCAGTAAACCATCCATGGGCCAGTGTCAGCACAGCACTGATTAAGTCACCACGATTTTTTAGCACCCACTCTGGCAGGTCAGAATGTAGAAAGTTTTCTCGCTGCCAGGGACGTGAAGTCTTGGCATCCAAACGAATCCAGTAACAACGTCGTGGAAGATCACCACCAAGGTGAATGTTATTACCGTTTGCGATCCATGTAGCTCTTTGTGGTACTTTCACCATCTCCGAGTGGCCAAGGATCCGATCTGACCAGACAGGCGCAGTAATTGCAGCTGCCACTTCGCTGGAGTCAAACGGTTCTGTCACATTGTCGATTGAAATTACCGAAGCCCCAGTCATTAAGGTTGCTGTGATCTTTTTACGCCACTCATCAGAATCTCTGGGGGCAGTAATCATTGCCGGTTCATGACCGGTTGCGACCAGGCTGATCACTGATTGAAGCAAGGATTTTCCCGTTCCAGATTGGGGCGAATCAATCAAAGCCAGAGGCACTTTCCCTGATATTGCCGGCCGGATGATAGGCGTAATCAGAAGTCCGATTGCATTTGCCCGGGATGATTGGTCTACAAATGGGAAATCCCGCATCACCTCTTGGATTAACTTTACGGCTAATGCATTTCTATCCTGGCAGGAGGTGTAACTCCAATGATTGGTTATTTGAACATTAGGAACATAATACAATTTTGTCGATGGATCGTATCCTGGATCTGCCAAAATAGATCCGTCTGAACGTATTGTTGGGGACTCGATTAATCCATTGAGTGTTGGAAATGGCCACGATCCCAAAGAAAGGATGTCGCGTACAATCTCATAAGGTGGGGGTACTGGATCTTTGAAGGTGGTTTTCTTATAGGTACGCTCCGAATAATAGTTGGCGATCCGGGCGAGCCGTCCGCGTAACGCTACTTCAGAAAGAGGTTCGACGGCTGGTGTATGATGCTCATCTATTCTGATTCTGGACAACAATCCAGAACGGATAAAAAGAATCGGGGGGACATTGGCCGATGATAATGCCTGAATTGAATCATCCACCAAATTGCGTAAGTGGCGATGGTTGACGCGAATGCCCGGCAGTCCATCTTGCTCAGCATCAGGTTTATCTTCTGAGTCAGCGCTGTTTAGTCCGAGAATTTCTGCCGCAGCTCGCACTGCGACGGAAATGTTCCCTTGATGCTCAAGTAAACAAAACACATCAAAAGGAGAGTGCCAATATCCATCCCCTAACGGATCATTGGTGTTGTGGTGAAAGCTACGATTCTTTTCCTTCGAAATGAATACGGAGTAATGAGAACCACCGGGTCGGATCGCTCTAACATCACAAACCTGATAGCCATTTCGGGACAAAATATCAGCGATGGTCATATTGCTGTTATACGAGCCAATGACATCGGCGGATTGTTTTCCGGAAGATTTCAAGTGATACGAATGCGCTTTATTTTGCTTATCCATTTGTCGACGGGTCAATGGACATTCATCCAATAATCGAGCAGCCTGCAACAATGCATTCGCCTCTTCTTGCTCAAGCGTTGGAATTGCGGTCAAACTGCCTGATAGGATTGAATAAACAGATCCATTGGGGTGGATACTTGGCTGCACCAGAACGTACCCGCCTTCGCTACGCGTTTCTATCGCGATCCGGCGACCATCCACCTCTTGGTTATCTATAATAAAAGCCAGCTTCTGATTAACACCTGGATTCGGGCAGCGGAAAAGTACATGCATCCCTTTGCCGGTTTTCTGAACTACTAATCCCTTACTGAGTGCGCTAGTTTTTTCCAACCAGGTCTCGTAAAAACGCGGTTCATCAAAGTCAATTGCCAGCATATTACCGGACACCTTTCCGGTAACGACAGCAATATTGCCATCAGTACAAAACCAGTGCTCCAGTGTTCGCTCATCCGCAATGTGGTCTTGGTATTCAGCCCACTTGATCCGTGGGCGTTTATCTCGGCCTACAGGAATTACCGATAGTCCGGCTATCGCGTAAGAGCGGGCAATTTCAAGCAGACTTGCCATTCTGGTTCTCTTCTTTTTCCATTCTGGATAGAAATTCATTGGCATCGGCGATCATTCTTTGGTAATTGGCCTGTTTCTGCTGCTCACCATTTGCTAATGCAGCCAAGCGCACCTTCCGCCCATATGCGGCGAGCAGATCATAAATTTCGCGAAGCTCTTCCGGTAGAGACGCTGTGCCATTCGGTTTTGGGGTCAGGGTATTTGTTTCCGCCATTTCACTTCTCCTCTGGCGTGAGGGTAGTTTCAGTAGTTTTTTTCATGTCTGGTCCATATGCCAGCTTGTCCGCTGGCAGCAGTCCACGCCGGACCAATTCATTTCGGACGATAACCACTACCTGGTCGGCAGGGCTGCGGACTTCCTGTCCTGAAAGTTTGATCAGGGCAGAATATTCGGGTTGTTCAAGAATGATGCGTAAGCGATTGATCATTTAGCTCCTCAATAGAAAAATGGCGGTTCTGTGTTTCGCCGCCATTTTCTATCAAAGGATATCCTTGCTGCAATATCCCAGAATATCCCGAAATGTCCTGAAACATCCCAAATTAACCTGAACGGTAATTTGCATTCCGATACGGCACAATTTGCTCGCCAAATTCTTTCCTCAACTGGTTCAAACGGTTGAGAATTGTCTTATCCGTTTTCTGGAGACGTATTCCGATATCTTTACAGGTCAGCCCACGATGCCACAGACGAATACACTCCCTATCCCAACCCCTGTCTGGAATCATTAGCCAGGTCTGAGAAGGTTCTTTCTTGAGTTCATCGATCAGCGGGAGAGGATCAGAATCAGTAATTGACAATGAAAGTTCTGAGCCTTTTATCTCTGGGGCTTTAAAATCAACAGGTAAAGAGATGCTTTCTATAGTGGGTATCGAAAACCAGCCAAGCCGTTCCATCTCGTCCCGAAAAGCATTCCAAAGTTCCCATCCCTTTTCATTATCGGATAAAGAAACCTTGAGCAGGGTAGTCCCGTTCAGTAGTTTGTGGGCGACAAAATCAAGGGAGGTATCTTTGTCCAAAAATTGAACTGCAACAGGATTAATATCCGGAGAGATTTCCAGTATTTTTCGCTGTGTGCCAGAATTCAGAATTGAGCAGATCACCCCCATCTCCTTCAATATCGATTCACGCGCCATGACCGCAAATTCAGCCGGCAAACCCTGAATGATAAATTCAAAGGCAGCTCGCGGTATCTGGATTAAACCCATTCTTCTACTCCATTGACTCCATAAACCGCCTTCGGGTTTGTCCCTTTGGGGTTGATCCAACATATCTATTCCCCAAATTCTCAACCCATTCAAGAACCAATTCATTGCATTGGCACGCTGTTCTGAGCGTATCTGAAATAGTTCGTTTGCCAGGTGCGCTAACAACTGCTCTTCATCAGAAGTGGAACTGGCTAATCGGCGTATATCCGGTTGAATCGGGTTCAACTTCAACAAAAGGGCAGTGCGAAACAATTGAGTTTCAGCGGTATTTGGATATTCCGGAAAATGAGTGATTAAAAATGATTGTGAAGCTGGTAGGGCAGAAACACCGAACGTCACCAATGATCCCCAGGTTTTATGCTCCAGTGAGATCTCCCATTTCTCAACCATCACAGAAAGATGAATTTCAGGATGGGCAAACGGAGGTTGAGAAAGCAGCCGGCATATTGCCAATAATCGATTTGAAGTTGTGTTAAAGATGCAGCTCGTCACGGGTTAGATTCTCCGATCCTGGGGAGGAACATAACTCTGGATGGTGACTTCCTTACGATTATGGCCTAACTGAATGGAGGTATCCAATAATGCCTCGTCATCATCCGCGCCAGCTTCAATCCTGTTTTTATAGTTTTGCGCTGCAAATGTTTTCCGGAAGCCGTGAGTGCCCAGGCAAAGAATTCCGAGGGCTTGGCATGCTTTGCGCACCTGTTCGCGCACCCGATCCGGGAGAGAACCGCGGTCATGGAAGATGTGACCGGTTGGATTTTTCTCGCCGATGGCTTTGATCTCGGAAAGGAAGGGCGTTTCTTCTGGTGAAATGCGCACCTGGCGAGGTCTGCCACCTTTAGTATGATTCACGTTCCCTTCCAGTGTGATAATGCATGTTGCCACATCAATATCTTGTGCGCGGAGGTAGACTGCTTCGCGAATCCGCAGCCCAGTTTTTTGCATCACATGCAGTACCCGCGCTGAAATTGGATCGATATTGATGATCCACTCGATAATTCGTTCCGCTTGCTCCGGAAAATAAGCCACCGGTCGAGGTTCGGAGTGGAAGCCGCCTAATCCCCCATCGGTTTTATAAGGAAGTAACGGGGGTGCATCTTTGCCAAAGACTCCGGTAATCCTACAAGCGCGATCCAGCTTACGTAACGATGCCATAACGCGTCCAATCCGGCCACCGCTGCGTTCACGCCGAATTAATTCTTCGACGAATGTCTGAGCCATCTCTGGCTCGACATCTTCAACTTCACTCACTTCAGGCCATTGCCTGCGGATGAATCGCGAAAATTCATGCACATCCGCCACCATGCTTTGCATGGTTCCGATACTGCGGATCACATCCTGATTGCGTCCATGTTGTTTATCTTCGTGCCGGCTGCCACCAGGTCGAAAGATTGCCTGGAGCGCTTTCATCATTTGATAAGATAATCCACCTTGCTGTGACATAATTCTGCACCTGCCTGTTTACGCTTAAATCGGGTTCGAACGGCTTTTTTACCGTTTCTGGTTGTTTCCCTTTGTTTCCTTAAGGGAACTCCTTTCTAGAAATGGGGCATTTTGTTGTACTTGCCTCGTTCAGACAGCCGATTCGGCTGCACACCCAGGGACGGGCGCCCTATCCATCGGACAGGTTGACCGTTTGGTGTGAGGCCCACGGACCAGCAAGAGTACGGTCAAATCTCGCTGCCGTGCGCTCAATAGATCGGCTGGACTCTGTTGAGCGGCTCCCCGCTGCGCACTTCGCTTTGGGAATGTAATGGGTGCAAAGTCAACTTTTGGGGATTCTCACGCGAACAGCAACATATGCCGGCGATCCATTCCCCCTGGTTGTGCCCGTTCGGTTTTTGCGTATTAAAACAAAAATACCGAACATTGCACCCGGGCGGAAATAAACAGGCCAACGTTCAGTATTACGGTTTAAAAACAAGCTATCGTTAACTATTTTGGACGCTTTTGCGCCTCATTCAATTGTATATTGATTATAGCACGCGTTTTCTATCTTGAAGAATTGTTGGTGAATTATTTATATTTTAGGGAGGTCTGTAAGGGATTTGTAAGGTGAAAGTACAAAAATAATAAACGTTGCATATTTAGGAAAACAGGAAAGAACCTTAGCTAGCGTATAATAGTTAAATTAGTTCAAACCGACAATATTCTGAATAGGTTCATGAATAAATTATGATTCGATTCGCTAATCCAGGTTCTGATATTTCCAGCTTTATCAAAATCTACGTTGAACTTTATAACGCCTTAAAAGACAGGCATTCTTTTGGCTTAGACGATATATCAAAAACACTTGTTGAGAAAAATTTAGCTACATCTTGCGGATATATGGGGCAAGAAGCTCTTTCTCGCTCGACAAGAAAAGATCGATCGCGCGATCAATTATACAACCAGTCAAAAATGTATTCCGAACTTTTTAAAATGTTAGGTTGGCTTCATCCGACACCCACAAGTGCTCTTACTTTTCAATTTACATTCTTAGGTGCACATATAGTTGAAGCCCAAAGAGAGCCTGAAGACTTGTTTAAAGAATGCATTTTGGGAATTGCATTTCCAAATTCGATATTAAATTCAGCAGGAAGTTATGTTTTAAGACCATTTGCCACTATACTAAAAACTATCCATGATTTGGGTGGTCTCATTTGTCGTGATGAATTAATTATTGGACCATTATGTTTAGAAAACGATAGAGACGACGGTCTTTATAAAAGCATGTTGGAAGAAATACAATCTGTTAGGGGAGACGTAAGAAGGCTAGAATCAAAATTATCTGATTTATCTGTAAAACGTAAGATAGCAGTAAACACTATGGGAAATTATACAAGATTCCCACTTGCAGTTCTAAAGTGGACAGGTTGGACAACAAGTGAAAGAAATTCTGAAATATATAAACGATCCATTCCATTCTTGCGAATGACGGATTTAGGTGAAAAAACATATCAATATATTGTTTCTTGTAAAGATTTCAGAGCGAAAGATCTGGCACAACTGCCCGAGAATATTCAAGCTGCTTTGATGAAATTGTCATTCCTTGATATGCTGTATAGATCAGGTTTTAATTTGGACCAAGTTTCAGATCAATTAGGCGAATATCGCCATATTCTCTCTAGTTTTCTAGACAACCCAAATCAAGCTATCTTATTCTCACCTTTTCAGGAATTAGATCCCGAACTAGTTCAACGAATATTTCCAAACAATATTTCATCATCAAAAATCACTAAAGTCAATCCAAACCAAGAATTGCTTACTGGAAACAGATCGTCACTACATTACGAAGTATCAACAAAGGTTCCTCTTCATGCAATAAAAGAAAAACGCAGCTTGTCCAGTATAGATAAGACTGTAACAAAAGACTTATTAGATCTTTATGATCGAACAAGAGACGCGTCTCAGTGTATCGAGTTATTTGCTGAAGAAATAAGAGGTTTTAATAAGGATAAATTTTATCCTTTAGTTGCTAGTCTATTTCGAATTATTGGCTATGATTGTGCTCATTCTCGAGCGGGTGTCAATTATGAGAGATGGGATGCAATTATCATTGGTCAAACCGATACAATACCAATTGAAATTAAATCTCCCGGTGAAGAAGAATTTATTTCAGTGAAAGCAGTCAGACAAGCTTTGGAAAATAAAATAATTCTCCTTTCACGCAACTCTTTTCCTACAATTCTTGAAACAACTTCATTAGTCGTTGGATATAACTTGCCAAATGACCGTTCGGAAGTGATGGCTTTGATTTCTAATATTCGTAAAGCATATGGAATTGTAATTGGGGTCATTGATATTCGTTCCTTATTACGGTTAGTTACGGCAACTTTATTTGAAGGTAAAAGTCACAACAAGAACGATATTTTTAACTTATATGGAATTATCGATGTTTCAGACATTTAAACCTCAAAAAATAGATCGTCATATTAAAACAGTTCCAGAAAATATATCCCCAATTCAAATAAATTGGGGAACTGGAAATAAGCCTGCAATTATTTCCTTTTCAGATGGGAAAACGGATATCGGATCATGTATCCGATGCGTTAACCCTAAGTGTATTGAATATTCACAAGATGAATTAAGACTAACTGTATTCCAAGATTTTCCGGCAGATCAAAATAGCAATGTCTGCCCAACAAATGCAATCACTTGGCCACACGAATCTGATGCCCCAATCATAAATGATAATGAATGCATAAAATGCGCATTGTGTATTAATCGTTGCCCCGTAAAAGCCATTTATTTAGGGACCAACAGCGCATGCATTAATGACAAACCCAACAGTCATTTTATTGAGAGTAAAGAAATTTCCACCACTAGAAATACAGAATTTACATCTGGTTTGTTCAGCGGAATACCTGAGAGGGGTTTATATCAAACAGAAAATGATAATGTGTTTGATGACTTTTTTAGGAAATTTATAGATGTTGCTCAGGATCAAAGCGCTCAATTTCCCAATCATCTAGCTCGGAATTTGTTAATCGCGAATGGAGTTGGCGCAGCAATGCGAAGAAGGGGGGATACTAATATCCGAATGGATTTAGTACTTGGGCCTCCTGGTGTAAAACAAGGGACAAGTGAGGTTGAATTTGGTAACGAGGTGTTAGATGCTCCTAGAAACATTCTAGATAATATTGCTGTTCTAGTGGCGAGGTATGAGCTTTCTAAGGATATGATAATTCCTGTTATTGTAAGTTTTGGTTTACCTAATTCTCGTTCAGAATATTTCCGTTTCATCCAAGATGTAAAGAAGGTCTTGAATGTGAAGATAAATTCAATAACAATTGGGGGATTAATTCTGTTGATTTGGAATAGGACAAAAATAAATTTTGTGAATGGGGATGAACTTTATATTGATGAAACTACTTCTTCGTTACGACCTAGATTAGAGGCAATTTTAGGAAGACCAATTAATCTGGAATATGGGGGGTACCCCGGACTTCTAGATTCAGCTAAATAAGGCCCGGTTGTTTTTTCCATTCAGAGATTCTATTTTCAGCAATTTTGATATAGTCTGGATTCAGTTCAAATCCGATATAGTTCCTTTTTTCCATAATTGCAGCCAGGCATTCGGAACCACTCCCAGCAAATGGAATAACGATCAAATCGTTTTCATTGGAAAAATGTTTCACGATTCTCAAAGAAATGGAAAGTGGTTTTTGCGTTGGATGATCAACTTTCTCTGCGCGAAATCGCTGCCCAGCTAGTGTTGGAAATTCCCAAACATCGCCAGCTAATCTACCTTCCGGGTTCGGTTCCCAAACTTTTCCATTTTTTGTAATTTTATATTTGAGTCTTTCCTCGCTTTTATATGGCTCGCGAATTGGGTTGTAGGTATATTTTTCACCTTTTGAAAACCATAAAATTGGTTCATAATGCGCAGCCAAAGTTCGTGAAGAATAACCAGCAAAACCATTTTGATAAAACCAAATGATTTGCCGCCGATATGATAATCCTATCTCATACATATAACACTGCAGCCAACAAAGGTGCCGATGAATCCCATAAACGAATACATTTCCCCCAGGTTTTAAAATCCTCTTTACTTGATCTAACCATTTTTTTGACCATGGCAACCATTCGTCATGACGCTTGCTCTCATCCCAGGCTCCAAAGTTCTTATCTAAATTGTAGGGCGGGTCAGCTATTACTAAATCTACACAATTGTCAGGTAAAGACTGCATCCCAACAATGCAATCACCAAGTACGATCTTATTCATGTAATCTTCGAGATAATTTGTCATTTTTTAATATTCTGCAAAATAAGGATGTACTGATGATGTATGTTAGGAACGTAAGCAAAAGGGTACCCGTAAGGGAATATTCTCTTATGGCGTTGATATAGTATCGAAATGCCTTTTAGTTCTAAGCCATACATTTGAAGAGACCGCGCTAGATCTGCATGAAACATCACATACTTCGATTTATCTCTAAAATCACTTACAATAATTGCCATGTATTTTTTTGGTTTTAGGGGTCTTGAACAATCCCCGAGAATTGCCGAAAGCTCTTCAAGAAATTTATCATACTCTTGAATATTCCCCAGATCTAATTCGTCATCACTATATTGCGTGTCAAGATTATTAGCTATCCTTTCTTGTTTGGCTTTATGGTCTTGCTTGTGGAGAATATTCCAATAAGGAGGACTTGTAACGACAAAGTCTACGGAATTCTCTTCTAAATTTTTAACTAGTAACCGAGCATCACCTGTTTGAATATCTTGAGAATTGGTGGTGGAAAATAATGTCCTTACTTCTTTTTCTAATCTTTGTTTCGTTAATTCAACATACCGCGGGTTTAATTCAAAACCAATCCCCTGCCTGTTCTCTATTGCACATGCCTTTAGGGTTGATCCAACTCCAACAAACGGATCAAGAACAGTTTGACCGGATTTAGTAAAAAATCGGATCAGCCGGCTAACATCTGTAAATGAGAATGGTGCTGGGTGTTGTCTTTCAATTTTTGCATCTTCATGATTAGCACCTAAACCCTTTTGGATCCATACCGAAACAGTTTCTGCTACCCATTCTTTGGAGGACAAATCATTTAATGTATTCCTTGGGTCAATACCATTATTATTGCCATCGCGATTGCCATTTTCCAATTCATTATCGGTTCCATTGGATACATTAGTATCAATATCATTACTCATGACTGTCTCTCTGCTCTTGGATATTTACGAGTATGCTATCTAAATCTGTTCTCTTGTAGAGACGGTAATTGTTCATCGGATTCCTATATGGGATAAGTTTTCCCAATCTGTCCCAATTCCTTAAGGTATTTGTGGATACGCCAAGATATTTGGCTGCTTCTCGAACTGTCATATAATCAGCAAGGTTATTGCTAGTAGAATATATGTTGTTAGACATTTACAATCATTATAAAACATTATCAATCATTGTCAATCTAAATCGACCAAATTTTTATTCACTCTACTTGCCTGAACTGGCACCCATATGGATGAGGCTTCCCCAACATTGTCCAGGATAACTGTTCCACAACATTCCACCAGATACCAGGGACTTCATACCACTTTGCTTCAGCTACCCCGGAGGGAATATCAGGGTCAGGTGCAGTCACTTGATCAAGAAATCCTCCTGGGTGAATCGCCACTTCGGTATAAACCACGCTATAAATCGGTCCAAGCGCAGCCAGGGAAAGCATCATACCCCATCCACAACGTGAAGGTTGGATCCTTTGTGCAGCATCCAGACGATCCTGAATAAACTCAACGTAAGTCATCCCCTTCGGCGCGCCGACTATGTTCATGGGTTGATTGGCTTTATACCCAATGAAAATCAGACCAGCACAGAGCAGAACCACGACCACATTCCAAATGACCTTCCAAACCAGGTGAATGAACCCTGCAATCATTTCTATTCCTCCGCCTTTTCTACCTTATAGTTATCTTCAGGCTTTTGACCTTCACCGATCATCAAATTTCCAAATCTAAGCTCTTCCCGATACATCCGATCAATAGAAACCTCGACCACATCTCCTTCACTGCGCCCCATATTGCCGGCTAATTCTTTCAATTGGCGAACACACTCATAACTTAGTCGAAAAGAACGTACTGGTTTGGTGGGTGAGTTTTTCCTGGGCATTTTGGCTCCTTAATCAAGATAGATATATTGTAATACAAATGTATTACTTATACAAGTATGAATTTCGATAGATGCACAAATAAGAAAAAAACTGCGAAACAATACCGGAACGGAAAAAGCGTCTGCGTTTAAAAACTTATTTGAGGTCGATGATCGTATAATTAAGGGGATAGCCACAACCTTTTTAAGGCTTCCATTCCTTTTTTTGGTTTCACGATTCTTACAAATAAAGAATTTTGGAAAGTACAACAGTGGATAGCGTAATAACCCTTTTTGAGAGACAAACAATTCCTTACCAGTCTCTTGGCTTGACAGCCAACGATCCATTGTTGGAAACACTTGACCGATTAAACCAAAATTCAGGAAAGGAATTGATCCGCCTTGAACGCAAGGGATTGCGCGCCACTCAATTTGTGGGGGTGATCCAGGCAGCTGGACGCACGATTCAAATCTTACCCAAAATTGATTGTGATCCAGAAGCCAATACTGAAGCAGTCGTAGGCTCAGCATCTTATGAAAGAGCAGCCGTCTCTGCATCACAAAACTTTTTGCACTTATTAACCCATGCGCACCACCTGAAATTGCACAACCAATCTATGGCGTCATTAAGTACCAATCGTGGCACCTGGCTTGAAATGCTTACTCGTCTGTTCGCTGTCGAACTGCTAACCCAATTACAACAGGGTTTTCACCAGGATTATGTTCGTAGAGAAGATTTACTCCC